>JADMIO010897310.1_pt1 | contig 85890 bp, 77 predicted proteins | sample 8958161 | NCBI WGS metagenome assembly JADMIO01 (sample SAMN16585339, study PRJNA669376) | soil metagenome | isolation source: Crop rotation soil | place: USA: Cullars Rotation, Alabama | collected 2011 | reverse complement strand
GCCGCGACTTCAAGTCACGTGAATTCCAAGCTTCGGATCCCACTGTGCTGGAAAGCGCGAGCTCGCGCGATAGGGAGAGGATGCCTCCCTTGCTCGCGGTGTAGGCGACCTGGGCAGCGGCCGAGCCCATCAGCGCGACGACCGACGCCGTGTTGATCACCGACCCGCCGCCCGCGCGGCGAAGCGCCGGGATGCCGTACTTGCATCCGAGGAAGACGCTCTTCAGGTTCACCGCCATCGTCATGTCCCACACCGCTTCGTCGGTGGTCTCGGCGGTGTCGTCGCGGCTGTCCATCACGCCCGCGTTGTTGAACAGCACGTGCAGCGCGCCGTAGGTTTTCTCGGCAGCCTTGATCATGTTCTCGCAGTCGGCGGCCTTCGAGACGTCCGCGCGCACTGCAGTGGCCGTGCCGCCAGCTTTCGTGACGTCGGCGACCGTGTCCTGCGCGGCTTTCTCGTTGAGATCGACGGCGACGACCTTGCCGCCTTCGCGCGCGAACAGCAGCGTCGATTCGCGGCCGATGCCGCTGCCGGCGCCGGTGATCACGCAAACTTTGTCTTTGAGTCGCATCACTTCGCTCCTTGGTGTTTGGTTGCGGCCACCAGCGCGTCGAACAATCGCTGCTGGGCTGGATCCTGCTGCGCCGTGAGCTCCGGGTGCCATTGCACCGCGAGGAGCCACGGCTGATTCGGCAACTCCACCGCTTCGATCGTTCCGTCGGGCGCGCGCGCGACCACGTTGAAGCCCGGCGCGACGTCGCGGATCGCCTGGTGATGCCACGACATCGGCTGCAGATCGGTGACGCCGAGCACGGCCGCGAGCCGCGACGCCGGCTCGATCGCGATCGGATGCGGCACCGGATCGCGCGGCGGCTTGCGATGGGCGATCCGATCGCCGACGACGGCGGGCAGATGCTCGATCAGAGTCCCCCCTTGCGCGACGTTGAGCACCTGCAGGCCGCGGCAGATCGCGAGCGTCGGTTGCCGGCGGCGCATCAGCTCGTGCGCGAGCGCGATCTCGAGCGCGTCACGATCCGCGTCGACCCCGTAATTCAGCTCATGCACGTTGCCGCGATAGTGTTGCGGCGCGATGTCGCCGCCGCCGGCGAGCACGACGCCGTCGACCAGATCGAGATAGCGCGACGCATGCTCCGGCGCGGGTGGAATCAGCACCGGCACGCCGCCGGCGCGCTGGACTGCGGTGACGTATTCGGCAGGCAACGTGAAGCGCCCTCGATCATCGCGCGGATAAGTCGTGATGCCGATGATCGGCGCCATCAGATGCGCTCGAAGTACCGCTTCCGCTCCCAATCCGTCACGGCGCCGTCGAATGCGTCCTGCTCCGTGCGGACGAAATGCAGGTAGTGCTCGACGACGTCATCGCCGAACGCCGCGCGCGCGAATTTGCTCTTCGCGAACAGGTCGGCAGCTTCGCGCAACGTCGCGGGCACGCACGGGATGTCGTTCGCGGCGTACATGTCTCCGGAGAACGGCCGATCCGGCTCGAGCTTGCGCTCGATGCCGTCGAGCCCGGACGCGATCGCGGCCGCGTAGGCGAGATAGGGATTGCAGTCGGCGCCGGGGATGCGGCACTCGATGCGCAGCGATTCGCCTTCGCCGACGACGCGGAAGCCAGCGGTGCGATTGTCGACGCTCCACGCGAGCCGGGTCGGCGCCCACGACAGGCTCTGATAGCGCTTGTACGAATTCACCGTCGGCGCGTAGCAGATCATCAGCTCGCGCGCGTGCGCGATCCAGCCGGCGAGGAAATGACGGAACACGTCGGAGCAGGCGACGTCGCCGAGCTTCTTCGTCCCGGGAAACGCGCTGCGTCCCTTGCGCCAGAGCGACAGGTGCATGTGGCAGCTCGATCCGGCCTGCGCATGGTCGAGCTTCGCCATGAAGGTGACGGCGAGCCCCATCCGATCGGCGGTTTCCTTCAGGCACTGCTTGTAGATCGCGTGGCGATCCGCCATGTCGAGCGCTTCGGCGTAGCGGATGTTGAGCTCGTGCTGTCCCTTGCCCCATTCGCCTTTCGAGGTCTCGACCGGCACGCCGGAGTCGCGCAGATGCGCACGCACGCGCGAATGGAACGGCTCCGTGCGCGCGCCTTGCAGCATGTGGTAGTCCTCGAGATACCAGCCCGCGGGCTTGAGATTCTCGTAGCCCTTGTCGCTGGCCTCGCGGTAATTCGTCTCGAACAGGTAGTACTCGAGCTCCGATCCGGCCATCGCGGTGAAGCCGAGCTTCGCGGCGCGATCGAGCTGGCGGCGCAGGACGTTGCGCGGCGCGGGTTCGATCGGCTCGCGCGTCTTGTGGTTCATCACGTCGCAGATCACCAGCGCCGATCGATCGAGCCACGCGGCCACGCGCAGCGTCGCGAGGTCTGGACGCAGATGGAAGTCGCCATAGCCCAGCTCCCAGCTCGACAGCTGATAGCCCGGGATCGGGTTCATCTCCATGTCGACGGTGAGCAGGTAGTTGCAAGCCTCGGCGCCGTGCGCGACTGCGGAATCGAGGAAGAACTGCGCGTCGAAACGCTTGCCCATGAAGCGGCCGTAGTGATCGGTGAAGACGACGAGCACGGTCTCGATCTCGCCGGCCTGCACGCGCTTGCGCAGCTCGTCGACCGTCAGCATTCCGGTGGACTTCTGGATCGCCTTGGCCACGGCCGCTCCTTTACCGATCGCGAGGCCCGAGTGTAGCTTGGGCGCGTCAACGGGAGCGATCATGAGCGAGCACTACACAACGGCGGCGATGCAACAGACCCTCGCGGGCCTCGGCGGCCAGCGCTGGACGACGGTGTTCAAGCACGGCCCGATCGAGCTCGAGTACTACAAGCCGCTCGACACCGACCCGCAGAAGCCGCACACGCGCGACGAGGTCTACTTCGTCGTCTCCGGCACCGGCCTGTTCGTCTCAGGCAACGACCGCCAGCGCTTCGGGCCGGGCGACGTTTTCTACGTGAAGGCGGGGGAGGCGCATCACTTCGAGAACTTCACGGACGATTTCGCGACCTGGGCCATTTTCGCGGGCTAGCTTTTACTTCTCCACGAACGCCCGTTCGAACACGTAGTCGCCGGGCTCGCCAATGTGCGGCGAGACCACGAACCCTCGCGAGTCGAGCAGCTGGCGCGTGTCGGCCAGCATGGTCGGGCTGCCGCAGATCATCGCGCGATCGTGCGCCGGGTCGAAGGCCGGCACGCCGATGTCGGCGAAGAGCTTGCCGCTCTCGATCAGCTCGGTCAGGCGGCCGTTGTTGCGGAACGGCTCGCGCGTCGCGGTCGGGTAATAGACGAACTTCTCGCGCACCAGGTCGCCGAGGAATTCGTGCTGCGGGAGATCGTGCGTGAGGTAGTCGTGGTAGGCGAGGTCGCTGATCTGCCGCACGCCGTGGACCAGCACGACCTTCTCGAAGCGCTCGTAGGTTTCGGGATCCTTCACCAGCGACAGGAACGGCGCCAGACCGGTGCCGGTCGCGAGCATGTAGAGCCGCTTGCCGGGCTTCAGATCGTCGAGCAGCAGCGATCCGGTCGGCTTGCGCGAGATGATGATGTCGTCGCCGGGCTTGAGGTGCTGCAGGCGCGACGTCAACGGCCCGTTGGCGACCTTGATGCTGAAGAACTCCAGATGGTCTTCGTGGTTGGCGCTGCAGATCGAATACGCGCGCATCAGCGGCCGGTCGCCGTCGTTGGCGGCGGGCAGGCCGATCATCACGAAGTGACCGTTGCGGAAGCGCAGCGCCTGGTCGCGCGTGGTCTTGAACGAGAACAGCGTCTCGTTCCAGTGGCGGACATCCAGAACCCGCTCGGTGCCGATCGCAGCCATCGCTCGTCGCGTCCTTCTTACGTTGGAGGCGCGCATGTTACGGAGGGCGAAAACGGCAGAACACCCTCTGCGCGGAATACGCATAGATCGTTTTTGTGACGCAGGTAGGTTTTCTCCCTGTGAAATCGCCTTTTTCCGATAGACCGGGCGCTCGGCAGGCGCGTATAAGGTCGGGATCGTCGGTTCTCGATGGGAGTTCTCCACATGCGTTTCCAGGTCGTCGGCGCCCTCGTGGGCGTCTTTGCTTTTGCCGCCGTCGCGCACGCACAACCTTCGGCGAACGGGGTGATGCACCGCGCCGTCTGCCCCGGCCCTTCGGCGAAGGGCTCGGCGCGCTGTCACGCGCACGTCGTCACCGATGGCAAGGGCCAGCCGCTCGCGGCCACCGGTCCTTCGGGCCTGTCGCCGGCGGATCTGCGTAGCGCCTACAAGATCACCGGCAACGGCAACGCGTCCACGCTGATCGCGATCGTCGATGCCTACGGCTACGGCAACGCCGAAGCGGATCTCGCCAAGTACCGCTCGCAGTTCGGTCTGCCGGCGTGCACCACCGCGAACGGCTGCTTCAGGAAAGTGAACCAGCGCGGCGTGCAGGGCAGCTATCCGCGCGACAACACGGGCTGGGCGCAGGAGACCGCGCTCGATCTGGACATGGCCAGCGCCGCCTGTCCTGGCTGCAGGCTGCTGCTCGTGCAGGCCGACTCCAACAGCTTCATCAACCTCGCGACCGCGGTCGACACCGCGGCGTCGATGGGTGCGCACGTGATCAGCAACAGCTACGGCGGCACCGAGTCCGGCAGCTCGTCGTACGAATCTCATTACAACCACGGCGGCGTCGCGATCACCGTGAGCTCGGGCGACGCGGGCTACGGCGTCGAATTCCCGGCGTCGTCGAACCACGTCATCGCCGTCGGCGGCACGTCGCTGAAGAAGGCGAGCAACGCGCGCGGCTGGACCGAGACCGCGTGGAGCGGCGCGGGGAGCGGCTGCAGCGCTCTCTACTCGAAGCCGGGTTGGCAGACCGATCTCGGCTGCGCGAAGCGCACGGTCGCCGACGTGTCCGCGGTCGCCGATCCCAACACCGGCGTCGCCGTCTATGGACCCACCCGTGGCACCAAGTCGGGCTGGATGGTATTCGGCGGCACCAGCGCCTCGGCGCCGCTGATCGGCGGCGTCTATGGCGTCAACGGCGGAACCGTGAACTACGGCGGCGACCCGTACGCCGCGGGGGCGAGCGCTGTGTTCGACGTCGCCGCCGGCAACAACGGCAGCTGCGGCGGAAGCTATCTGTGCACGGCGGGCGCGGGCTACGACGGCCCCACGGGCCTCGGCACGCCGAACGGATCGAGCGGCTTCTAGCCCGCCACTTCTGGCTTTGCAGACGGCCGCGGAGACGCGGCCGTTTTCTTTTGCGCCGCGCAAGTTGCACGCGGCCCCGCCCGCGGTCGTGCAAATGACGCGCCGCCGGCTCGGGCACTTTGCGGGCGGTTAGACTGTCTTCCAAAAGGCAGGGCAGGGGCGGGAAGAAGAATGCGGGACCGCGCGAAAGGATCGCAGGGCAATCCGTTGCAAGACGTGCGACGGTCTGCGCCTGCGGCTGACGCCGGGATCCGCGAACAGCTGCGCGAGAGCGAGCAGCGCCAGCGCGCGGTGATGGACCTGATGCCCGCCGGCGTCTACACCTGCGACGCCACCGGCAAGATCACGTACTTCAATCGCCGCGCGGCGGAAATGTGGGGGATGCCGCCCGGCGCCACCAGCGGCGATCCCTTGGTCGATGCGGGCTGCAAGGTGTTCGAGGTCGACGGCCGCCCCTTCGAGAATGCGCGCGGAGTGCGCGTCGACGTCGTCGCCTCCGGCAAGCCGATGCGCAACCGTGAAGCGATCCTGCAGCGGGCAGACGGCTCGCGCATCCACGTCCTCGCGAATCTCGATCCCATCCTCGACGCCGACGGCAAGGTCATCGGCGCGATCAACGTGTTCCAGGACATCACCGATCGCAAGACCGCGGAGCAGACCGTGCGGTCGCTGCTCACGCTGTCCGAAAAATTGCACGCGGGCCTGGATCTCGAAGTGCTGCTCGATCACCTTGCGCTCGAATCGACCGCGCTGGTCGGCGCCGAGGGCGGCTGCGCCGGATGGAACACTGCGTTCGGCCTGGTCTGCGACAAGTATTTCCGCCGCGGCGAGCGCATCGCGCTCGACTATTGCTGGCGGCCGGGCGAAGGCCTGCCGGGCTGGCTGCTCGAGCACAAGGTCCCGTATCTCACCAACGACGCCGGGACCGATCTGCAGATCATTCCGGCGCTGCGTTCGCAGTACGCCGTGGTCAACGCGCTTTCGGTGCCGATCCTCTCCGCCGGCCGCGACGTGCTCGGCTTCTTCGAAGTGCACAACAAGCCCGGCGGATTCACCTCCGCGGACGTCGAGGTCCTGACCGCGCTGTCGCGCATCGCCGCATTCGCGCTGCAGAACGCGCTCGCGCACCGCAAGGTCGTCAAGGCCGAGGCGGCGATGCGCGAGAGCGAGCAACGCTTCGCGCGCTTCATGCAGCACTTGCCCGGGCTCGCCTGGATCAAGGACGCCGAGGGCCGTTACGTCTTCGTCAACGACGCTGCCGAGAAGGCGTTCGGCAAGACGCACGGCGAGCTGGTCGGCAAGACCGACGACGAGATTTTTCCCGCAGAGACCGCGACCGCGTTCAAGGCGAACGATCGGGTCGCGCTGTCGAGCCCCGCGGGGATTTCCGCGACCGAGGCGCTGGTGCACCCGGACGGCCAGAAGCACGAATCGCTGATCAGCAAGTTCCCGATCCCCGGTCCCGATGGCGGCCAGGGCCTGGTCGGCGGCATGGCGATCGACATCACCGATCGCAAGCGCGCCGAAGAGGCGCTGCAGCGCAGCGAGCAGCGCTTCCGCTTCCTCGCCGAGATGATGCCGTCGATGGCGTGGACCGCCGATGCGCAGGGCCGCATCACGTACGCGAACAAGCGCTGGGTCGAATACTGCGGCATCAGCGCCGAGCAGAACGTGCACGACTGGCCGGAGATGGTGCAGCACCCCGACGATCGCGCCCATTGCCTGCTCGAGTGGACGATGGCGCTGCACGACGGCCGCGAGTTCGAGGTCGAAGTGCGCAATCGCCGCCACGACGGGACCTACCGCTGGTTCATCACCCGCGCCGTGCCGATGAAGGACGCGCAGGGCGGCGTGCTGTCCTGGTTCGGCGTGACCACCGACATCCACGACCTGAAGGAAGCGCAGCGGCAGCTGCACGAGGCCGACAAGCGCAAGGACGCGTTCCTCGCCACGCTCTCGCACGAGCTGCGCAATCCGCTGGCGCCGCTGTCGATGGCGGGCCAGATGCTCGCGGCCAATCCGGCGCTCGACGCGCGCGCCGCCGAGATGGTGTCGATCATGCAGCGGCAGATCGATCACATGGTGCGGCTGATCGACGACCTGATGGAGATCTCCCGCATCTCGCGCGGCAAGATCGAGCTGCGGCGCACGAACATCGATCTGCACTCGGTGCTCGACAACAGCGTCGAGCTCGCGCGTCCGCACATCGAAGCCGCGCTGCATCGGCTCGAAGTCTCGCTGCCCGACAAGCCGATCCAGCTGTACGCCGATCCGGTGCGCCTCGCGCAGATCGTTGCGAACCTCCTCAACAACGCCGCGAAGTACACGCCCGAAGGCGGCTGCATCAGCTTGTCGGCGCAGCGCGCGGGCGGGGAAGTGGTGATCCGGGTGCGCGACAACGGCGCCGGCATCTCGGACGACGCGCTGCCGCACATCTTCGAACTGTTCGCGCAAGGCGATCGCGGTCCGACCACGACGGGCGGCGGGCTCGGCATCGGCCTGTCGTTGGCGCGCGGCCTCGCGGAGCTGCACGGTGGCACGATAACTGCTCATAGCGATGGCATCGGCTTCGGCAGCGAGTTCACCGTGCGCATCCCAATCAAGGCGGCTCCAGCTCCGACGACACGCGTTGGCTTCGGTCCCCATGCAAGGGCAGACGGCGCGAAAGGCCTGCGGGTGTTGGTGGTCGACGACAACAAGGCCGCGGCGACGATGCTCGGTCTCGCGCTCGAGACGCTCGGCGCGACCGTGCGGGTTGCCTATGACGGCGAATCGGCCGTGCAAGCTGCAACGGAATTCCAGCCCGCGATCGTGTTCATGGACATCGGCATGCCCGGGGTCGACGGTCACGAAGCGGCGCGGCAGATCCGCGGCGTCCGCGAAGGCAGCGGCATGCTGCTCGTCGCGGTCAGCGGATGGGGCCAGGCCGAGATGCGCTCACGCTCGGCAGAGGCGGGATTCGATCAGCACCTGGTGAAACCGGTCGAGCTGACGCAATTGCGGCAGATCATTTCCCAGCATACGGCGCCGCAGACGACGCAGTGATGCGCTGGAGCGCGTAGCTCCGCGGCAGCACGAACCACAGCAGCCCGAACACCGCGAACAGACCCGCGGCGATCCACGCCGCGAGCGCGCCGCCGATCAGCACGCGGCCGACGATGTAGAAATCGATCGAGATGCCCAGCATCAGCGGCAGCATGCTCATCAGCACCAGCCGCGTCGACACCTTGATGAACGTGTCGGTGATCTCGGTGACGCCGACCTGCCGGTGGAATGCCGCCGGCGCCATGATCAGCGCGATCGCGACGGCGACGAGCGTCAAGGCGACGAAGTGCAGGTGCTGCTCCGGGATCGACAGCTTCTGATCGAACGAGCTGTTGAACACCGCGATCAACTGGAAGCCGAACAGCGCCTGGAGGCCGGGCAACACCATCCGGCATTCCTCCAGCAGCATCTGCGCCGCCTTCGACAGCGGCAGCTTTTCCCTCTCCTGGGCGTGGACGTGCGGACGCGCGCGCATGTCCTGTTGGACTCAGCGCGCCGGGAATTGATCCCTGGTGGGGACGGTCGGCAAGCGCTTGCCGACCTAGGGATGCGCTTCGAGGACCCGCACCCGATCGCCGCCGGGGATCTGGCCGAGCTCGCGCGTTGCCTCGATGTTGCGCGGCTCGTGCAGCGTCACTTCGGCGAAGCCGAGCTCCTTGAGCTTCTGCACGTCCTCGGCCTTGCGGAAGTGCACGTGCATGCGACCGCGCACGCGGCTCTGGACGAAGGAGCGGAACACCAGCATGCCGATGCCGTGGCGATCGCGCCTGAGGTACAGGTCGGACAGATACACGCCGTGCGGGAATTTGCCCAGCACCTTCGCGATGCGCCGCCAGACGCCCTCGGCCGAGGCGGGATCGAGATAGCTCATCAACCCCTCAGTGATGATCGCGAGGCCCTGCTTGGGATCGAGCGACTTCGCCAGCGTCTCCAGCGATTCCGCACCCTTGTCGATGAGCGCATTCACCGTGGTGACGCGATGCTTCGGTCCATACAGCTTCGAGGCGCCGAGCAGCCGGTGCTTCAGCGCCGCCATCCGCGGCAGATCGGTCTCGATGTAGTTGACGCGATCGCCGTACTTCTTCGTGATTCGCCAGCCGCGCGGCGACAATCCGGCCGCGAGCTCGATCACCTGCGATACGCGGCCCGCCTCGATCTCACGCGACAGGATCGCGTCGAGGCCCTGGTGCCGCGCGAGCATCATCGCCTCGATGTCGATGCGGGACATCGCGCGCACCAGCCGGATCAGCCAGCGGAAGCCGCGATCCGCGCGCTTGCCTTCCGGGATCAGCAGGCCTGCGTGCGACAGGCCGTGGCGATACCAGAAATATCCGGTGGCGTAGGCGGTCGGCGAGACGTTCTCGGAGTCGGCGCGGGTTTTCATCGACAGAGGTTAGCCGACGCCCGGCGCGCCGGGGAAGCCGACGTAGTACTGGCCGGTCACCATGCCGCCGTCGACTGCGATCTCGGCGCCGCACAGGTACGAGGCGTCGTCGCTCGCGAGGAACAGCGACGTGCGCGCGACTTCCTCGGGCTCGCCGACGCGCTGCAGCGGTACCATCGTGTAGCGCGCGTTCACCTTGTCCTTCGGCTCCGCGTACGGATTGCCCATCGCGGTGTCGATGCCGCCGGGGTGCACCGAGTTCACCCGCACGCCCTTGTGGCCGAACTCCATCGCCGCGACCTTGGTGATGCCGCGGATGCCCCATTTGCTCGCGGCGTACGCGCCGAGCCCGTTCGCTCCCTTCATGCCGTCGACCGACGAGATGTTCACGATCGAGCCGCGGCCGTTGCCCACCATGTGCGCGCCGACCAGCTTGGTGCCGAGGAAGGTGCCGACGAGATTGATGCCGATCACGCGCTCGAAGTCGGCCTTGCTGGTTTCGAGCACGGTCTTGAACAAGAGCACGCCCGCGTTGTTCACCAGCGCATCGACGTTGCCGAAGCCCTTCACGGTCTCTTCGATCACGTGCTGCCAGTTGGCCTCGTCGGTGACGTCGAGGTGCATGAAGCGCACGGGGCCGCCGATCTCCGCTGCGAGCTTCGCGCCGTCGGAGTCGATCACGTCGGCGATGACGACCTTGGCACCTTCCGCGGCGAACACCCGCGCCGTCGCCGCGCCCATGCCGCGCGCGCCGCCGGTGATGATTGCGACCTTGTCCTTCAACCGACCCATATCGCTCTCCTTGTGGGGCGCGCCGCGCGCGCCTGGCTCATAGCGGCCGCAACTCGACGTGGACTTCCGTCGCGCCGGGGTTCGCGGTGACGTTGACGATCGACGCTTGCGTGCTCGCGGCCGCCGATCCGCCGGTGACGGTCGCGGCGTACCCGCCCGGATACTGCCGCGACGGCACGAAGATCTCCGTGACGCCGTTGCCGGCCGGGGTGAACGTCAGCGCGAACACCTTGCTCGCTGGATCGAACGACAGCGCCGTCGGCACGCCGGCGATCGCCTGCGGATACGGCCGCACCAGCAGATCGGCCTTCGCTTTCAGCGTCGACAGATCGCCGTCGTCGGCGAACAGGCCTTCGCCGCCGGGATTGCCGGTCGGATCGTTCCAGCCCTTGTAATGCCAGTAGGTCCAGCCGACGAGATGATCGTCGGCCATGGTCACGACGCGGCCGATGTCGTCGAGATCGTCGCCGGCGCCGAACTCGGTGATCAGCGACGTCGCGCCGAGCAGGTCTGCCTGTGCATCTGCGTTGCCCGCGGTTTTTTCTTCGATGCCCAGCAGCGTGCAATCGGGGCCGGCGGGCAAGCCGAACGGCGCGAACAAGGTCGACGAGCAATACGAATGCCACGACAGGCCGAGCGCCGGATCGTCGACGTGGCCCATGCTGCTCGGCGCGCCGAAGTCGAACAGCTGCTGCGGCTCGAAGAAGACGAAGTGCTCGCCGTCGACGCTGCGCACGCCGTCGCGGACGTGATTCTGGAATTGCAGCAGCGTCGCGTCGAAGGCCGTGCAATCCATCTCGAAGCACAGCGGCCACAGCTGTCCCGGCCACGGCTCGTTGAACAGGTCGTAGCCGAGCAGGAACGGCTGGTGGCGCCACTTCTGCGCGACGGCGATCCACGCGTCGCGATAGCGATCCCAGACGTTGCCGTCGTTCGCCCAGAAATTGTCGAACGCGCGATTGAGCGCGATGCTCGCGAACTCGTTGCCGGGGAAGCCCTTGTTGGCGTCGTTGGGCAGGCCATCGTCATTGACCGCCCACAAAGGGAAGCCTTCGCCCTGGTACTTCTCGTTGAGCATGTCCTGGTGGAAGTCGAGCAGCACCCAGATGCGCCGCGATGCCAGCAGTTGCACGACGCGGTCGACGGCGTCGAGATAGCTCTGATCGATGACGTCCTGCTGCGGCATCACGCCGACGAACAGCACGCCGAGGCGGACGACGTTGAAGCCGTTCTGCACGAGGAAATCGGCGTCGGCGGCGGTGAACCCGGCGGCTTCCTCGGGCGGGAAGTAGGGCGAGATCTTCCAGACCGCGTTCACGCCATGCAGCAGCACGACGCGGCCGTCCTGGTCGACGATCCAGCGGCCTTCGCGATGCAAGGTCGGCGTCGCCCCTTGTCCCGGCTGCGGATACAGGACCGTGTCGTCCTGGCACGCGGCGACAAGGATCAGCAGCAGCGCACACGCGCCGCTTCTGAGCTTGTCGAAGGAGAAGGTCACTCCACGACCGCCGGATGCGCCTGCGTCGGGCCGCCGAGCATCTGCCGATGCGACGGCGGCTGCTTGCCGCCTTCGTCGGCGATGCCGTACTCCATCGCAAGCTCCGCACCGACCACGACCTGTCCCGATCTCTCCGCGCGCTTCGGATCGCGATACACGGCGCTGATCAGCTTGCCGGTGAACTCCGGCGTCTCCGCGATCTCCCAGAAGCCCTGGTACTTCGCGGGATCCTCGTCCATCACGCGCTTGGTGCGGTCGGTCTTCAGCATGCCCATCCAGATCGAGAGCGCCGCGACGTTGTACTTCTTGAGATCGACCGCCATGTCCTTCGCAAACTTGTCGACGCCGACTTTCTGCGCGCCGTAGGCGGGGCCGTGCATGTAGCAGCTCGCGCCGAACGACGAGGTGAACGCGATCAACCCGTTCTTGCGCTTCGTCATCAATTTCGCCGCGTGCCAGCTGGCGACGTATGCCGAGCGCAGTCCGACGTCGAGGATGTTCACCAGCGCGAGCGGCTTCTTCCAGAACCCGCCTTTCTCGATCAGCGCGTCGTGGATCACGGTCGCGTTGTTGACCAGGATGTCGAGGCGGCCGTCGTTCTCGGCCTTGACCTGCTCGAACAGCGCCTTCACCTGCCGATCCTTCGCATGATCGACGGCCACCGCGATGCCTTTGCCGCCGGCCTTGGTCACTTCCTCGGCGGTGCCGGAGATCGTGCCGGGCAGGGGAGCGTCGCCTTCCTTCTGCGAGCGGCCGGTGACGTAGACCGTCGCGCCTTCGCTGCCCAATGCGATCGCGATGCCCTTGCCCGCGCCGCGCGACGCGCCGGTGACGACGGCGACGACGCCTTCGAGATGCTTGCTCATCGTTTTTCCCTCAATTGGAATTTCATCACCTTACCCGACGGATTGGTCGGCAGCGATTCGACCGCTTCGACGTAGCGCGGCACCTTGTAATTGGCCACGCGCTCCTTGCACCACGCGATGAACTCGGTCTTGTCGAGCTGTTGATTCGGCCGCAGCACCAGGAACGCCTTGCCGACTTCGCCGAGCCGCTCGTCGGGCACGCCGACGATCGCGACCTGGGCGATCGACGGGTGCGCCGCGAGCACGCGCTCGATCTCCGCCGGATAGCAGTTGAAGCCGCCCGCGATGTACATGTCCTTCAGCCGGTCGGTGATCTTCAGGTAACCGCGCGGATCGAGGATGCCGATGTCGCCCGTGTGCAGCCAGCCATCCGCGTCGATGGTTTCGCGCGTGGCTTCGGCGTCGTCGAGATAGCCCTGCATCACGTTGTAGCCACGCACGACGATCTCCCCGGATTCGCCTGACGCGACCGGCTGGTTCTCCGGATTCACGCAGCGCAGCTCGATGTCCGGGATCGCCTTGCCACTGGTCATCGCGATGGTCTCGGCGTCGTCGCTCGGATCGCACAGCGTGACGATGCCGCAGGTTTCGGTGAGGCCGTAACCGGTGAGCACGATCTTGAAGCCAAGCTCCGCGCGGATCCGCTCGATCAGCGAGGGCGCGATGGCCGCGGCGCCGGTGATCGTCGCGCGCAGCGACGACAGATCTGTCGTCGATCGATCTGCGTCGTTGAGCAGGCTGATGAACAGCGTCGGCGGGCCCGGCAGCACGGAAATCTTTTGCCGCGGAATCCGCGCCATCACCGCCTTCGCATCGAACACCGCGTGCGGCAGCACCGTGAGGCCGGCGAGCAAGCCGCCGAGCCAGCCGACCTTGTAGCCGAACGTGTGGAAGAACGGATTGACGATGAGGTAGCGATCGTCGGGATTGAGCCCCATCCGCGCCGACCATTCCGCGATCACGCGCAGGTTCTGCTCGTGATGCGTGACGACGCCCTTCGGCAAGCCCGTCGTGCCGGACGTGAACATGATGTCCATGCGGTCGTCGGGCTTCACCGCGCTCGCGCGCTCGCCGACTTGCACGTCGGTCACCGGCCCGCCTTCGTCGAGGAACTGCTGCCAGGTGAAATCGCCGGGCTGCGGGTCGCGCAGCACGATGATGTTCTCCAGCGTGCGCGGCCGATGCGTGCCGAGCAAAGTCGGATAGTGGCTGCCAAGGAATTGCCCCGCGCAGAACAGCAGTCGCGCGCCGCTCTTCTCGAGGATGTACGCGGCCTCGGGTCCGCGCATGCGGGTGTTGAGCGGCACCAGCACCGCACCGACGGCATGGAGCGCGAGCCCGGCGATGATCCACTCGACGCTGTTCTGCCCCCAGATCGCGACGCGATCGCCGTGATTGATGCCGAGCGCGATCAGCGCGCGCGCGGCCTCGATGCGGCGCCGATCGACCTCGGCGTAGTTGAGCTCGAGCCCGTCCTCGCCGATGACGGCGATGCGATTGGCGTACTCGGCCGCAGCCGCGGCGAATGCCTGCGGCGCTGTCCTCAATCCGCCCACATGAGATAGCCGTTGTCGATCCGGTATTCGGAGCCGTTGATGAAGCGCGACTCGTCGGACGCGAGGAACAGCACCAGGTTGGCGATGTCGGCGGGCTGCGCGAAGCGCGCCTGCAACTGCTTCGGGTCCATCATCCGCACCGCGCTCTGCTTGCCCTTGGGCATCGACGTGTGCAGGCCGGTGACCATCGGCGTGGCGATGCCATCGGGATGGATCGAGTTGCAGCGGATCTTGTAGAGGTTCATCCGGCAGTGCGCCGCGATCGAGCGCGTCATCGCTGCGACGGCGCCCTTGCTCGCCGAATACGCGCAGAACGAGGACACGCCGCCGATGCCCGCCATCGATGACATGTTGACGATCGAGCCCGAAGGCCGCTTCTTCATCGCCTTCAGCGCGTAGTGACAGCCGAGGAAATAGCCGTCGGAGTTCACCCGCTGGATCTTCTGCCAGGTCGCAAGATCGGTGTCCTCGATGTTCCCGTACATCAGGATCGCGGCGTTGTTGACGAGGATGTCGACGCCGCCGAATTTCTCCTCGGTCCTCGCCATCACGCCCTGCCACTGCGCTTCGTCGGCGATGTCGTGCTTCAGGAACAGCGCCGCGTCGGCCCCTCTTTCCGAACAGATCTGCTTGGCGACGGCCTGGCCGGCTTCTTCGTTGACGTCGGTCAGCACCACCTTCGCGCCTTCCTTCGCGAGCAGCAGCGCATCCTCCTTGCCCACGCCGCTCGCCGCGCCGGTGACGATCGCGACCTTGTTCTGTACGCGTCCCATCGAAGACTCCCCGGAAAATGAAATGAAGTTAAGCCGCTTGGGCCGATCGCTTCGCGATCGCAGCCACCGCCGCACCCGCACGCCGCCCCGACCACAGGCAATCCGCGATCGACAGCCCGCTGACGTAGCCATTCGACGCGATGCCGACCGCCGAGCGGCCCGCGGCATACAGGCCGGGAATCGCCCGGCCTTTCTGATCGAGCACCGCGCTCGTCGCTTCGTCCACGCGCAGCCCGCCGAGCGTGATCGACGGGCAGGGGAACGCGCGATTGTCCGCGGAGATGTTCATCGCGAAGTACGGCGGCTGGTCGAGCGCCTCGCGCATCGAATCGGCCTTGCCGAGGGCGTCGTCGCGCTTGTCCTGCACCGCCGCGTTGTATTCGTCGATGGTGAGGCGCAGCGCGTTGTGCGGCCAGCCCATCTTTGCGGCGAGCGCTTCCGGCGTCTTCGCGCGCGGCGCGAGCAGCATCAGGAAGAACGCGGGCACGCTCTGGAACCACCAGAGGCCGCCGAACAGCGCTTCCTTGATCGCCGCCCAGCGCAACTTGCGATCGAGCACGAGCCAGGCGCGGCCGCCTTCACGCTCGCACATCTCGACGCCGAGCTTCGCGCCGTAGACCTGCTCGTTGCAGAAGCGCTGAGCGTTGCTGCTGACGACGATGCCGCGCGGCCAGGGGCTCGGCGGATTGATGAAGCGCCACGCCGACACTTTCTCCATCCGCGACGTCGTGCCGCCGGCGAGCTGCGCCATGCGGATGCCGCTGCCGTCGCAGCCGGTCGCGCCGAGCCGCATGGTCATGCGGAATTTCGGCGCGTGCTGCGCCACCATCTCGCGATTGAAGATGAAGCCGCCGGTGGTGATGATCACGCCGCGCTGCGCGCGGACCAGCATCGGCTTGGCGTGCGCCATCTCGAGCGCGAGCGCCTGCGAGCGCCAGCGATCGGCCTTGCGCGGCAGCAGGTCGTGCCACTTCTCGGCCTTGCGCATCAGCTTCAGGTGCTCCGCGGCCTCCGCGGATTTCGGCTCGAATTGCCACACTTCCGCGCCGAGCACTTCGCCAGTCGACGACGTGATCAACCGCCGCACGCCGGACTGCTGCAGCACCGGAATACCAAGCGCCGCGGCGCGTGCCCGCAGGAATTCGAACAGCGCCTTGCCGGAGAGCCAGCTGCCGCGCGTGCGATGGCCGCGTGGCGCCGGCACCGCTTGCGCGGCGCACGCCGGCACGCTCTCGTTGCCGGAGTAATAGAGATAGATGCCGTCCTTCGGATAGGACGTTTTCGGCGGCGGCGCAGTGGATTCGAAATTCGCGCCGATCGTCTCGAGCCACTGGATCAGCGCGCGGCTCTCCTCGCAGAACTTCCGAAGCGTCGGCTCGCTGACCGCATCGCCGGTTTCCTGGCGCAGGTAGCGGAACATGTCCTCGGGCGTGTCGTTGTAGCCGACGGCCTTCTGCTGCTTGGTGCCACCGCCGGCGTAGACCACGCCGCCGCTCTTCGCGGTCGCGCCGCCGCCTTCGAAGCGCTCGGCGACCAGCACCTCCGCGCCTTGTTCCTTCGCGACGATCGCGGCCGCCGCGCCGGCGCCGCCGAAGCCGACCACCAGCACGTCGCAGGTGCGATCCCATCGGAGCGAGCCGTCCGCGACCAAGGGCGCGGCCACCGGCAGGCAGCCGTCGGCGCGCGACTCGTTGGCGGGCGAAGCTCCCATGCAGTGAATTATTGGAAGGGCGCAGCCGTGTGGCTTCACCCGATCGAGTGAGCCGGACCGGTTCGGCTCACGGGTTCGGTGCCGTCGCGCTCGCCGCGTGGCGGGCGACGTTCCGTCCGGAGAACACGCAGTCGGCGTACGACAGGCCGCTGACGTAGATGTTGGAGCACAGGCCGACCGCGTTGCGGCCGGCCGCGTAGAGCCCGGGAATGATCCCGCTGCCGTCGGCGCGCTGCACCAGGCCGGTCCGCTCGTCGACGCGCAGGCCGCCGACGGTCATCGTCGGCATCGGCAAGAGCTTGCTCGCGATGCCGGCGTCGATCGCGTAGAACGGTCCCTCGGAGATCTCCGCGAGCTCGTCGCGGCGCTTCTCGAACGGATCGGCGATCTCGCCGCGCGCCGCGCGGTTGTAGCGATCGACGGTGCGCTTGAGCGTGTCGCGATCGAAGCCGACGCGATCGGCGAGCTCGTCGAGCGTCGCGCCCTTCTTCGAGTTGAACCACTGGTTGAGCATGGCGACGTCGCGCTGGAAGGGCACGATCGACGGATCGCGCGCCTGCTGGAACGCTTCGCGACGCAGTTTCGCGTCGACCACGATCCAGGCCTTGCCGTCCTGCTTCTCGACGATCGCGTCGCCGAGCGAGGCGCCGTAGAGCGTCTCGTTGACGAAGCGCTCGCCGCGCGCGTTGACCAGCATCCCCTGCGACCACGCCTTCGGCGGGTTGATGAAGCGCCACGCGCTGATCCGCTCCATCAGGTCGAGCTTTCCGCCGGCGGACGCGCCGAGCATGATGCCCGCGCCCATGTCGCCGAGCGTGCCGTTGGGCAGGCCGCGGGCGTACTTCGGCGCGAAGTGCTGGATCATCGGCACGTTGAGGATGAAGCCGCCGGCGCAGAGCGCGACGCCACGATGCGCGCGGAACCAGCGCGGCTGCCGATGCTTCGCTTCGATCTCCGCCGCGCGCTTCAGATACCAGCCGCCGATCGCGTACGTCACTGACGACAGCGGAAAGCTCGGCGGCAGCACCGCGAACCATTTCGCGGCGGCAGCGACGTAGCGACCGAAGCGCTGCGCGTGCTCGCCGCCAGCGGGGATCTGCAGCGCCTTGACGCCGATCACGCGGCCGTCGCGATCGACGGCGAGCTGGCGCGCTTCCGCGAATCGATGGAACACGAGCCCGCGCGTCACGGCGGAATCGCGCAGCGGGTAGTAGATCGCGCCGCCGAGGCCCCAGGCTTTCTTGCCGTTCCACATGTAGCCGCGATGGCCGCGTGCCGCGGGCTTCGCGTGCTTCGCGTAGGGTGCCGCGAGCGTGCTGTCGGGGTGATACAGGAAATAGTCGAGCGGCGGATACGACGTCTTCTCGCGCCACACTTTCGAATTGAGCTGCGCGCCGTGCTGCAGCAGCCAGTCGACGGTTTCCACGCTCTCGTCGCAGAAGCGCCGCAGCGTCTCGTCGGCGATGACGTCGCCGACTTCCAGCTTCAGATACTTGTACATCTCTTCCGGCGAATCCTCGACGCCGGCCTCGCGCTGGATCCGCGTGCCGCCGCCGGCGTAGAACACGCCGCCGTTCGCGGCGCTCGAGCCGCCGCCGTCGTAGCGGTCCAGGGCGATGACCCGCAAGCCGCGCTCCCGCGCTTCGAGCGCAGCAGCGACGCCAGCGCCGCCAAGTCCGACGACGACGAGATCGGCGGACTCGTCCCACGCGAATTGCTCGGCGTTATCAACGCGCAGCGGCGCTTCGATCGCGAGTCCCCACCGCGCGCCGATCGGTACGGCATCGTTCATTTGCGTCCGCTCCTGTCGCAAATCGCGAACACAGAATGGCACGAAATCGAGTGAACATTCGGCGGGCTTTCGTTGCCAAAAAGGAGTGGCCCGTCGGCCACGGATTTTTCAATTCAACCCGAAACAAACTTGAACGAGCCATGGCCAGAAGCAACAGAAAAAGTTCTTCTTCCCGAGAGAGCCTCGCGGCGAATCTGCGCGCAGCCCGCTCCTTGTTCGGTTGGTCGCAGGAAGACCTGGGATTCGAGTGCGGTCTCAAGCGCACCTATATCGGCGCGCTCGAGCGTCACGAAGTGAACCCCGGGATCGACAACCTGGACAAGCTCGCGGTCGGCATGGGGTTGCATCCCTGCACGCTGCTGCTGGATCCAGCCAAGGCGTATTCGGAGCTATACGAGGCGGCTTCCTCGGCCCGGCGAGCCGTGCGCCGCTAGCCACTGCCACGGATCAATGGCAGCCTGCCTCTGATCCGGGGTGGTAAGTCGCGTCTGCTGACCCGAGAATTTCCCCGCGACTTCGGGGGTCCGGGTTGAAAAAAGAACAAAAGGGCAAGAACGGTCGTAGGACCGCGTCACGAGTGCACCTTGCTGCGAATCTGCGCGCCGCGCGCTCGCTGATCGGCTGGTCGCAGGAGGAGCTCGCTTTCCAGAGCGGGCTCAAGCGCACCTACATCGGCGCCCTCGAGCGCACGGAGATCAACCCGGGGATCGACAACGTCGATCGCCTGGCGCAGGGCATCGGGGTCGCGCCGGAGGTGCTGCTGATGAACCCGGCCCAAGCCTACTCGGAGCTCTACGGCGCGGCGCGCCGGACGACCAAGCGATCCTCGTGAACCCTGACGAAATCCTGCGGCGGATTCGCGCGAAAATCGCGGCGGGCGTGTTGCCGAAGCTGCCGGCACGCGAGATCTGGGGCGGTCGCGGCACCGGCGAGATTTGCGCCGCGTGTGATCGGAAGATCGACCCCAGCGAGTCGGAAATCGAAGCCGACTGCGTCGACGACGTGCCGCGCTTCTACCACGTCGAATGCCATCAGCTGATGGAAGCCGAGCGCGGCAAGGCCCCGGCGCGCTAGCGCCTGATCCCCCTCGCACCGCCGTTCGTCGCCACGCGCGGGTGTCGATGCCGGTTTGCGCCACCATGACGCCGGGAGCGGGACCGGGCAAACCAAAATGATCCAGAAAACCGCGACGCCACGCCGAATCCTGGTCGTGGACGATAGCCGCGAGGTGGCCGACGCCACCGTGAAGATGCTGACCGCGATGGGCCATCAGGTCACTGCCGTCTACGACGGCACGACCGCGATGGGCGTCGCCGTGTCCTTCCAGCCGGATTTCGTGCTCGTCGACCTGGTGATGCCGGGGATGGACGGGCTCGAGCTCGTGCGCGAGCTGCGCGCGATGTTCCCTGCCGGGGCGCCGAAGATGGTGGCGTTGACCGCCTTCGCGCAGCCCGCCTTCCGCGACGCGGCGAAATGGGCGGGCTTCGACGCGTACCTGAACAAGCCAGCCTCACTGGCGGAGCTGAAGAACCTCCTGGGCTGATGCTCTACCTCGACGACTACCAGCCGGGCCAGGTGATCGAGCTCGGCAGCCGGAAGCTGTCGCGGGAAGAGATCGTCGATTTCGCGCGCCAGTTCGATCCGCAGCCGTTCCACGTCGACGAGGCGGCAGCGCGTGAATCGATCTACGGCGGGATCATCGCCAGCGGCTGGCACACGGTCGGCACGCTGATGCGGTTGATGGTCGACGGCTACTTGTCGAAGGTCGCGAGCATGGGCTCGCCCGGCGTCGACCAGATCCGCTGGCTGCAGCCGGTGCGGCCGGGCGACACGCTGACCGCGCGCGGCGTGGTGACGTTGGTGAAGCGCTCGACCAGCAAGCCCGATCGCGGCGTGGTCGCGGTGGAGTATGAAGTGTTTAATCAGGGCGGCGAGCGCGTGATGACCATGCAGGGCATGACCCTGATGAAGACGCGCCCGCAGGCGTGAGCGATCCTGGTGGAAGCGAAACCGGGTAACCTATCCTCGCTACATCCGGGGGCTGATTGGATGCATAAGGAAGCGGCAAGCGGCACGCGGCGCGTGCTGATCATCGACGATGCCAAGGACGTGGCCGATGTCACCGTCGAGATGCTGCGCTCGCTCGGCCACATCGCCGAGGTTGCGTATGACGGCACGGCGGCGATGAGCAAGGCCGTCTCGTTCTCGCCCGACATCGTGCTGATCGATCTGGTCATGCCGGAGATGGACGGCTTCGAGCTCGCCCGCGAATTGCGCAACATGTTCCCCGCGAACCCGCCGAAGTTCGTCGCCTACAGCGGCTACAAGCAGGCCGCCTTCCAGGATGCCGCCAAGGCCGTCGGCTTCGACGATTACCTCACCAAGCCGGCCACGCTCGACGACCTGGAGCGGATGCTGAAGTAGTCCCTGCACGGAATCTGCACAGGATTCCGCGGCTGTTGCATTCCCCGGCCATCGCCGCTGCACCCCCCGCGCGAAGAATCGTCCGCACTGATCACGACGGGCGGAGGCGCGGACCATGTGGGACTGGGCGACGGGAATCGTGGGGAAGCTGTGGGATCGCAAGGGCATCATCGCGGTGCTGGCGATCCCGGGCTACCTGGCTTGCAGGCTGCTGTTCCATCCACCGGTCGAGACGCTGGCGCACGACGAGATCGGCGTGCGCGTCAACCGGATCTCCGGCGGCGCGAAGATCTTCCACGAGGGCTCGGTCGTGGTGTTGCCGAGCCTGCACGCGCTGCACCGCTACTCGCGCGACTACGTCGTGCGGCCGGTGCCGGATGGCGCTGCGCCGTTCCAGTCGCAGGAAGGCCTGAAGCTCGACGTCGCCCTGGTCGTGCGCTACGCGCTCGACCCCGAGCGGCTCGCGGCCCGCGAATCGCCGCTGCCGGAGAACTTCGACGCGGAGATCGTCGAGCCGGCGGTGCGCGTCTCGCTGCAGAAGTATTTCGGGCATCACTCCGTCAAGGAGATCTTCGCGACGCAGCGCGCCGAGCTGCAGAAGCTCGCCGAGACCGAGGTCGCCGCGCAGCTCGCGGCCGAGCCGATCGTCCTGCGCGGCATCGAGATCGGGGCCGTCGACGTGCCGGCGCTGCACGATCGGGTTTACGTCCCGGCGCAAGGCGGCGAGGGCACCGAGGTGTTCCAGTCGATCGAAGGCCTGTCGCTCGGTGTCGCTTTGACGATCCGCTACGCGCTCGATCCCGACAACCTCGCGCGGCTGGGCGCCGTGCGCACCGACGACGTCGACGGCCAGGTCGTGCAGCCGGCGGTGCAGGGGACGATCTACAAGATCATGACGCGCTACACGGTGAAGGAGATCTTCTCCAGCAAGCGCGCCGAGATCCAGAAAACCATCGAAGCCGACCTGAAGCCGGAGCTCGCGAAGGAGGGCGTGCTGCTTCGCGCCGTCGAGATGGGCAAGGTCGACCTGCCGAACGATTACCGCGCTGGCATGGAGCGGCTGCTCCAGGAGGAGCTCGAGACCGAGAAGATGAAGCACACGCTGACCCTGAAGGATCAGCAGGTGAAGCAGTCGGCGCTGGAAGCGGAGGCGGAGAAAGTGCGGCGCGAGAAGGCCGCGGAGGCCGCCGCCAACGAGCAGGTCATCGCCGCGAAAGCGCAGGAAGAGGCGATGAAGCACGTGCTGCCGTTCAAGCAGAAGCAGATCGAGCAGCGCAAGCTGGAAGCGGAGGCGGAGAAGCTGTCGCGCATCCGCACCGCGGAAGGCAACGCCGAAGCGCGTCGCATCGAGGCGACCGGCGAAGCCGATTCGCGCCGGAAGCTCGCCGACGCGGAAATCTATCGCACCGAGAATCTCGGCAAGGTCACCAGCGCGCAGCTCGAGCGCGATGGCCAGGCGCTGTCGCGGCATCCGCTGCTGGTGCAGAAGACGATGGCCGACAAGCTGTCGGACAAGGTCTCGGTGATCATCGCGGCGCCGCCGGCGAACGGTGGATTCATCGGCTCGACCTTGCTCGGACAAGGCGCGCGGCCGGTGAGCGCGACGGGAGATGACCAATGATCCTGCTCGCCGCCGCCGCTGCACTCGCCATCGTCACGCAGGACCAGGCCGCCTTGCGCAACGGTCCGCAGAACACCGCGCAGCAGCAGGCCGTGCTGTGGCAGGGCGACGCCCTCGAAGTGCGCGGAGAGAAGCTCGACTACCTGCAGGTCTACGACCATCGCCGCGAGCGCGGCGGCTACGTCCGCGCAAACCAGGTGCGACGGACGCAGCTCGCGCCGGAAGAAGCGCCCGATCTGCTCGCCGTCGCGCGATTCCTGCGCGACACCAGCGGCGCGGAATCGCTCGGCATCGCCTACGTCGCCGCGTATCTGAAAGCGGCACCCGCAGAAATGATCGACGCGGAGCCGTTCGACCTGCTCGGAACCATGGCGGACCGGCTGGCGACGCGCGCATCGTCGCGCCAGGGCAAGCCGGACGACGCGAAGCTCGCTGCCCATCTCGAAGTCGTCGCGAGCTACGGCGTGGTGTTCGCGAGCTTCGCGCGCGATGGCCGCATGCAGCTCTGCTACGACGGCGATGCCTTCCGCCGCGCGCTCGCGATGAACGCGAAGCCGGAAGCCAAAGCACGCGCCGCGCTCGGGCTGACCAGGCACGAATGCGTGAATCCCGATGCGCCGCCCCTCGAGCGTCACGCGCTCGATCGCTGGCGGGCCGACGTCCTCGACAAGGTCGACTCGACCGATCTGGCCGAGTCGCTGAAGAACCGCGTCCGCATGCGCCGCGCCGGCGTGTGGTCGGCGCTAGCGTTCGAGAACAGCCGCCGCGACCTGCCCTCGGCCGATGCCGCTGGCCGGGCGCTCGCCGAGCTTGGCGACGTCAACAAGAACGAGCTGACCGATGACGATCAGATCGCCTACACCGAAGCCGCGGTTCGCGTCGGCGCGTCGCGCTGGGGCGGCGAGCGGATGCCGTCGCCGAAACCTGGCCTCGCGATCGAAACGATCGCAGGCGAAGAACCGGGCCAGACCTGCGTCTTGCTGACGGACGCAAAACACGATGCCAAGCACGCGCTCCTGAAACGCTGCACGTTCAGCACGGTGTGGACGGCGTCCGCGGTCGTGAATCCAGCCGGCAACGTGCTCACGCTCGCCGTGCAGCCGCTCGAGGCGTGGCGCGAGATCTGGGTGTTCCGGAAAGCCGCCGAGGGCTGGACGGTGGGAGTTCTCCCGCCAGCGTCGAGCGATCCCGATCTGGGCTACGCCGAATTCGCGGGCTGGGTGCCGGGCAACAAACGGATGCTCGTCGCGCGCGAAGCGCGTGTCGCCGGCAAATGGAAGCGCGCATTCGAAGTCGTGCGTCTCGACACGCTCGTCACCGAGAAGCACGCCGACGCGCCGAATTCCCTCTCCGTGTTCTACCGCTGGCAGTCGCCCGACTGGAAGCGCCAGACCCTCGCACTGCGCTAGGAGCAAGCCATGGGCACAGGAATCTTTTTCCTTCCGCAGGGTCGACCTGACAGCGCGCAATTGCTGCGCGCCTGCCAGAACCAGGCCTGGCTTCGCGCCTGCAGCAATCCGGTCGGGAAGGCGCTGTGGTTCATCGAAAGCCTGTTCACGACGGACCTCTCGCTCGACGAGCTCGCGCGGATCGGCGGCGTGCCGCGGCATCACCTGGTCCGCGCCTTCGCGGGTGCGACGAGCTTCTCGCCGATGCGATACGTGCGCGGCCGCAGGCTCACCGAAGCCGCGCGACTGCTCGCGAACGGGCCGCCCGACGTGCTCTCCGTCGCGATCGAGTACGGCTACAGCACGCTCGAGGCCTTCAGCCGCGCTTTCTTTTTCGAGTTCGGTCTCTCCCCCGAAACCGTGCGCACGCAGCGGCATCTCGACTGGCTCGACCTCGTGGAGCCCGTGAAAGTGGCTGAAGACCTCACGGTCGACCTGGCGCCGCCTCGCATCGAAGACGGACGCGAGCTGCTCATCGCCGGGCTCGGCAAGCGCTACAGCGCACAGACCGCCGGCGCCATCCCGGCGCAATGGCAGCGCTTCCAATCCCTGATCGGCCGCATTCCGGGACAGATCGGCGACGCGACGTATGGCGTGCGCTGCCAGAGTGACGATCACGGCGCGCTGGATTACGTCAGCGGCGTCGAAGTCGCCGACTTCAGCGCGCTGCCTTCGGATCTCTATCGCCTGCGCATCGCGCCGCAGCGCTACGCGGTGTTCACCCATCGCGGGAACGTCTCCGACGTGCGCCGGAACTGGCACACGATCTGGAACGACTGGCTGCCGGCGTCGGGCCGCGAGGCGATCGAGGCGCCCGACTTCGAGCGCTACGACGCCCGCTTCGATCCCCGGACGGGCGAGGGCTGGCTGGAGATCTGGGTGCCAATCCGCAAGTAGATTCAACGCCATGCGCGCGGGTTCTCAAGCAGGAATCCCCGACTCGCGCTAACCTAGGCTCGCGAGCAGCTGAGCCGAGGGATCAATGGCGTCGCAAAAGCCGAAAGTGGTGAGGCGCGTCCTGGTGATCGACGATGCCAAGGACGTCGCGGACATCACGGTCGAGATGCTGAAGTCGATGGGCCACGAGGCCGAGGCCGCCTATGACGGCCGCAGCGGCATCGACACGGCCCTGATGTTCCGTCCCGACGTCATCCTGGTCGACATCGTCATGCCCGAGATGGACGGCTTCAAGCTCGTCCGCGAGCTGCGCGACATGTTCCCCACCAACACGCCGAAGCTCGTCGCGTTCACCGCGCACAAGCAACCGTCGCTGCTCGCCGCCGCCGACGCCGGCGGCTTCGACACCCACATCACCAAGCCGGTGTCGATGCAGGTGCTCGAGAAGGTGCTGGCCTGAAGCAAGCTGGCCTGGCCCTGCTCGTCGTCGCAGGGGCGATCATCGGTTTCGCGCTCGTCCGCACGTTCATGACGCCGCGCGATCTCTATCTCTACACCCAGCAATTTGCGGGCTGCCCGCCGCGGCCGAGCTGCGTGTCGTCGGTCGCGCAGGACGAGCTCCACGCCATCGCCCCGCTGGAATATTCCGGCACCCAGCAGCAGGGCTGGGAGGCGCTCCAGAACGCCGTGCACTACATGGGCAACGCCGAGATCGCGCACAGCGGCGACAACTACCTGCACGTCGTCTTCCAGACTCCGCGAATGCATTACCACGACGACGTCGAGCTGCTCGTGCGGCCCGACAACCTCATCGACGTGCGATCCATCTCGCGTTTCGGTTACGGCGACATGGGCGTGAATCGCGCGCGCGTCGAGGAGATCCGCTCGCGGCTGGACGCGCTGCAGGGCCGTCATCCCAACCGGAAGAAGCACTGACGTGGCGAGGCTTGCGCCGATCAACCTGAAGAAGATCGACGCGCTGTCGGCGCTCTCCGAGGACGAGCGGAAGCGTCTGCTGGCCGACATCGAGCGCGCCCGGCAATTGCATTCCACCCACATCCGCCGGGCGATGGCCGACGCACTGAACCACATCCCGTGGATCCTGCGCGCGCCGGTGAAGGCGATCTTCAAGTGATCGCAGCGGGGCTGCGGTGATCGATCGCGCGACCGAGCTGCGGCGCGTCGCGCAGGTGCTGCAGCGCAAGCCCGAGGAGCTCGGCTATCTGAAGGCGCTCGACGGCGAAGCGCTCGTCAATCTGCGCACGCTGGTGCAGAACAGCCTGATCGACCAGTTCAGCCATCTGTTCCAGAAGCTCGCCAACGCCGGGAAGATCATCCCCGACGGCGTCAGCGCCCTGCTGTGCCGCAAGGTGTTCGGCCCGGCGCTGACGGCGAACATGTCGTACTACGTGCCGTCCGACCGGGCCGCAAAAATGTGCCGGCACTTCGATGCGGACTTCATGGCGGCGGTCGCGCGGGAGCAGGTGCCCGAGCGCGCGAAGGAGCTGCTCGACGGCTTGCCGGTCGACCTGATGCGCGACGTGATGCGCAAGATGATCGCGACGAAGGACTACCACATCATGGGCGCGTTCCTCGATCACCTGCCGCAGGACAAGGCGATCGCGCTCGCGCACGAGATCCGCGATCCGGTGGATTACCTGCGGATCGCCGGATTTGCGCAGAAGAAGGATCGCGCCGCCACCATCGCCGCCAGCCTCGACGACGCGCGGCTGAAGACGCTCACTGCAACGGCGTTCGAGCACGCGGAGTTCATGCTGGACATCGGGCTCGTCACGGCCGAGATGCCGGCGGCGGAGCAGAAGCGCGTCGCCAGGCTGACCGACGAGATCAACCCGGAGTACCGGAAGAAGATGAAGCCGCTGGCGGAGCAGACGGGGTTCAGCGAGCGGCTGAAGGCGTACTTTGCGGCGTAGCGCCGCGCCGCTCCTGCTCGCGCTGCGGTTCGTCGCCTCCCGCCAGCCGTGGACCTGCTACGCCAGGTAGGTTTTCGGCGTCGCCTGTTTCACTTCCACCCTCTGCAGGCCCTCGCGGCCCTTGGCAGTGATGCGCAAGCCGCCACGGCCGTCCGAAACGGCAGCGCCGCAGCTGATCAGCTGACCGGCGATCGCCGCCGGCGGTGGCGCGGCCTTGGAGCCTTCGCGAAGCCGGCCAAGGTGGCGGAGGGCTTCGGGGCTGAGATGTTTCATGGGGATTTTCCTCGGGGAACCCGAGCATGCGCCTTTCCAGCCGCGCGCGTACGGGGATCGCTCTCGAAGCGATAAGGTGTCGTATGCGCGCGACGCTTGTTTGCCTGACCTTCCTCGCTGGCGGCTGCAGCTCGGCGCCGCCGATCGATCTCTGGCCCAGGGCCCATCAATTCGGCGGCTGTCCGGAGAAGCCGAATTGCGTTTCTTCGGCCGCGACCGACGCGCCGCACAAGATCGAGCCGCTTCATTACGAAGGAGATCCTGCGGCGGCAAAGGCGAAGCTGGCGTCCGTGATCGCCGGGATGCCCGGCGCGCACATCGAAGCCGAGGATGAGCGCTACATCCATGCCGTGTTCGTCACCCGGCTGATGCGGTTTCGCGATGACGTGGAGATGCTGGTGCGCGAGGGTGGGGTGATCGAGGTTCGGTCGATGTCCCGGATCGGTTATTCGGATCTTGGGGCGAATCGAAGCCGCGTCGAGGAGATCAGGCGACGCGCACCGTGAGCGTGATCAAGGGAGCGTCTTGCTCCAGGCGGCACGCGCGAAGACAGGAATCGCCAACCAACTCATGCATCCGGACGAAGCTATTCAGAGCCCGCGGTACCGATAATTCCCCCGTCCAATCAGATTGATTTCAAGGGCGGGCTCAATGGCGAAGATCGAAGCGCTCGGCTATGTCGTGGCGGAAGCCACCGACGTGTCGAAGTGGAAGCAGTTCGCCGAGCAGGTCCTCGGCGCGACCACGGCGCCGACGCCGGGCGGCGGGCTCGACATCAAGCTCGACGATCGCGCATATCGCATCACGGTGATCAAGGGCGCGGCAGATCGCTATTACGCGTCGGGCTGGGAAGTGCCAGACGAGGCGGCGTTCAGCCACACGGTCGACATGATCAACAAGTCGGGCACGAAAGTCGTGCTCGGCGACGCCAAGCTGAAGGACGCACGTGCGGTGAAGAACATCGCGACGTTCACCGATCCGTCCGGCAATCGCCATGAATTGTTCTGGGGCTCGACGGCCGGCAGCTCTCCTTTCAAGTCACCCGTGGGGGTTTCCGGGTTCAAGACCGGCAAGCAGGGCGTCGGTCACGTGGTGCTGCCCGCGCCGCAGAGTTTCGACGCGACGCTGAAGTTCTTCCGCGAAGTGCTCGCCTTCGGCCTGTCCGACGTCTTCAACTTCAAGCCGGCGCCCGAAGCGCCGAGCATGCGCATCTATTTCATGCACGCGGCGAGCGGCCGCCATCACAGCGTCGCGCTCGCGGAGATGCCGAGCCCGTCCGGCTGCGTGCACATCATGGTCGAGGTCAACAGCAAGGCCGACGTCGACGCCGCCGAGAAGCGCCAGCAGAAGCACGGCGTCAAATTGATGGCGACGATGGGCCAGCACGAGAACGACAAGATGACGTCGTTCTACATGATGACGCCGGGCAACTTCGCGCTGGAGTACGGCTTCGGCGGCATCGACGTCGATCCCAAGAGCTGGAAGGCGACCGAGACCAAGCAGGTGTCGATCTGGGGCCACGATTTCTCCGTCGGCTTCAGATGAGCAAGGAGATCAGCGCGGCCGGCGTCGTCGCGCAGCTGCGCGACGGCATGACGCTCGGCATCGGCGGCTGGGGCCCGCGGCGCAAGCCGATGGCGCTGGTGCGCGAGATCCTGCGCTCGCCGCTCACGAATCTCACCGTCGTTTCCTACGGTGGCCCCGACGTCGGCATGCTCTGCGCCGCCGGCAAGATCAAGAAGCTCGTGTTCGCGTTCGCGACGATGGACGCGATCCCGCTCGAGCCGTATTTCCGCAAGGCGCGCGAGGCCGGCGCGATCGAAGTCATGGAGCTCGACGAGGGCATGTTCGAGTGGGGCCTGCGCGCCGCCGGCATGCGCATGTCGTTCCTGCCGACCCGGGTGGGGCTCGGCTCCGACGTGCTCGCGAAGAATCCGTCGATCAAGACCGTGCGGTCTCCATATGAAGACGGGGAGCTCTACGTTGCGATGCCGGCGCTCAAGCTCGACGCCGCGCTGCTGCACGTGAACGAAGCGGATCGCCTCGGCAACACGCTGCTGCGCGGTCACGACGTGTTCTTCGATCACCTGTTCGCGCGCGCGGCGGATCGCTGCTACGTCACCACCGAAGTGCTGCGCGATCGGCTCGAGCTCACCGCCGACACCGCCAAGGACAATCGCTTCGAGCGCTATCTCGTGCATGGCGTCGTCAACGCGCCGTTCGGCGCGCACCCGACGTACTTCGGGCCGAACTACGGCTGGGACATGGAGCACCTGAAGCGCTACAGCGCGTCGGCGGGCGACGTGCAGGGCTGGGATCGCTACGCGAAAGAATTCGTGGTCGACGTGAGCGAACGCGACTACCTCGCCAAGGTCGGCGGCGCCGACAAGATCGGCAAATTGCCGCTGCCGGTTTTTTGATGAGCGACATTTCTCTCGCTGAACTCTGCATCGCCGCCGCGTCCGAAGCCTGGCGCGGCAACGGCGAACTGCTCGCCTCTGGCATCGGCTACGTACCGCGGCTCGCCGCGGGCCTCGCGAAGCTCACGCACTCGCCGGAACTCTTGATGACCGACAGCGAGGCGTATCTGGTGTCGGAGCCGGTGCCGATCGGGCCGCGTGGCGATTACCAGCCCAAGATCGAAGGTTATTTGAACTTCGAGCGCGTGTTCGAGTGCGTGTGGAGCGGCAAGCGCCACGCGATGGTCGGCCCGACGCAGATCGACCGCTGGGGCCAGAGCAACATCTCCACGATCGGCGACTACGCCAGGCCGAAGGCCGCGATGCTCGGATCGCGCGGCTTCCCCGGCAACACGATCAACCACATCAACTCGATGTTCGTGCCGAACCACGGCCCGCGCGTGTTCGTGAGGGACGAAGTCGACATGGTCTCTGGCGTCGGCTACAAGAAGGAACGCTGGCCGAAGGGCGCGCGCAACGACTACGTCGACCTGCGCCTGATCGTCACCGATCTGTGCGTGATGGATTTCGGCGGGCCGGGCAAGTGGGACGGGGCGTCGATCCAGGTGAAGTCCCTGCATCCCGGAGTCACCTTCGAGCAGGTGCAGGCCGCGACCGGCTTCCCGCTGCTGCACGCGCCCGGCATGGGCGAAACGCCGCTGCCGACCGCAGAACAACTCGCGATCATCCGCCGGCTCGATCCGCACAACCTGCGGGCGACGGCGATCAAGGACAATCCGCCGGCGCAGCGTGCAACCAAGGCGGCAGCGTGACGATGGACGCAAAAGTGAATCCGCCGTCCGATGCTGCTGCGAGCAACGTTCTGCTGCCTGGCTGGTACACGCTGGATCGCGATCAGCCGCACCTGCTCGGCACGCGCTGCAAGAAGTGCGGCACGTACTACTTCCCGAAGCAGTCGACGTTCTGCCGCAATCCGGCGTGCGACGGCGAGGCGTTCGAGGAAGTGCAGCTCTCGCGCACCGGCAAGCTGTGGTCGTGGACCAACGCCTGCTACAAGCCGCCGGAGCCCTTCGTCGCGGTCGAGCCGTTCGTGCCGTATGCGATCGCAGCGGTTGAGCTCGCGAAAGAAAAGATGATCGTGCTCGGCGCTGTCGTGGATGGCATTGGCGTCGAGAAGCTGAAGTCCGGAATGTCGATGGAGCTCAAGCTCGAGCCGACGGCCGACGGCAAGCTGACGTGGAAATGGGCGCCTGCGAAAGGCGGGGCAGCATGAGCAAGGACATCGCCATCCTCGGCGTCGGCATGCACCCCTGGGGCAAGTGGGGGAAGAATTTCGTCGAGTACGGCGTCAAGGCCGCGCGCGATGCGCTCGCCGACGCCGGCATCTCGTGGAAGGACGTCCAGTTCGTTTCGGGCGCCGCGACGATGCGCAACGGTTATCCGGGCTATGTCGCCGGCGCGACCTTCGCGCAGGCGCTGGGCTGGCAGGGCGCGCAAGTGAACACGAGCTACGCCGCGTGTGCATCGGGTTCGCAAGCGCTCGCGGCCGCGCGCTCGAAGATTCTTGCTGGCGAGATCGACGTCGCGCTCGTCGTCGGCGCGGACACCACGCCGAAAGGTTTCCTGGCGCCGCAGAAAGGCGAGCGGCCGGACGATCCCGATTGGGTTCGCTTCCGCGTCGGCATCACCAATCCGACGTACTTCGCGCTCTACGCGCGGCGCCGGATGGAGCAGTACGGCGACACGCAGGCCGACTTCGCCGCGGTGAAGGTGAAGAACGCGGAGCACGGCTTCGCGAATCCGAACGCGCGCTATCGCAAGAAGTTCTCCGCCGACGAAGTCGCGGCGTCCGCAATGGTGGCCGACCCGTTGCGGTTGATGGACATCTGCGCGACGTCGGACGGTGGCGCCGCGATCATCATCTCGTCGCTCGCGTTCGCGAAGAAGATCGGCAAGGAGAATGCGCCGCGCATCGCCGCGATCTCCACGGTGACGCCGACGTTCGCGTCCGAGATCGTCGAGATGCCGGACCTCGCGACCGATTCCGCCGTCGCCGCGAAGCCGCAAAGCTTCCGCGCCGCGCTGCCGAAGAAAGCGTACGAAGAAGCCGGCATCGCGCCGAAGGACGTGAGCTTCGCCGAGGTCTACGACCTGTCGACTGCGCTCGAGCTCGACTGGATCGAGGATCTGCAGCTTTGCGAGCGCGGCGACGCAGCGAAGTTGCTGCGCAAGGGTGACACGAAGATCAACGGCCGCTTGCCGGTGAACGCTTCCGGCGGCCTCGCGTGTTTCGGCGAGGCGGTTCCGGCGCAGGCACTCGCCCAGGTTTGCGAATTGACCTGGCAATTGCGCGGCCAGGCGGGCGAGCGGCAGACGCGCGATCCGAAAGTCGGCATCACCGCGAACCAGGGCCTGTTCGGCCACGGCTCGTGCGTGATCGTGAAGCGCTAACGCCCGGCCCGACCACGCCATGCCTACCCAGATCTCCACGCCGCTGACCGATCTCCTCGGCTGCCGCTATCCGATCGTGCAGACGGCGATGGGCTGGGTGGCGAACGCCAAGCTCGTCGCGGCGACGTCGAATGCCGGTGGATTCGGATTCCTCGCCGCGGCGACGATGTCGACCGTCGATCTCGCCCACGAGATCGAGGCGGTGCGCAACGCGACGACGGCGAAGTTCGGCGTGAACTTCCACATGTTCCAGCCGAACGCGCAGGAAGTCATCGACCTCATCATCAAGAACAAGGACCGGGTGCGCGCGGTGAGCTACGGCCGCGGCCCCGACGCGCGGACGATCAAGCGCTTCAAGGACGCCGGCGTGCTCTGCATGCCGACGGTCGGTGCGCTGAAGCACGCGCAGAAGGCGATCGAGCTCGGCGCCGACATCATCACGATCCAGGGCGCGGAAGGCGGCGGCCACACCGGCAGCGTCCCGACGACTCTGTTGTTGCCGCAGGTTCTCGACGCGGTCGACGTTCCCGTCGTCGCAGCCGGAGGATTCTTCAACGGTCGCGGACTCGCAGGCGCGCTCGCGTACGGTGCCGCGGGTATCGCGATGGGCACGCGCTTCCTGATGACGCAGGAGTCGCCGGTGCCGCGCGAGACGCTGCAGCGCTACCTCAACATCAAGGAGCCGGCGAAGATCCGTGCTTCCACCGCTGTGGACGGCATGCCGCAGCGGATGATCGACAACGACGCGCTGCTGCGCCTCGAGCGCGGCGGACTGTTTCGTCGACTCTTCACTGCGCTGTCGAGCGCCTGGCGCTGGCGAGCGCACACCAGGATGTCGTTCGGGAAAATGTTCTCGACGTTCTTCGCGGCGCTGAAGGAAGGCGACACCGCGATCCAGACGATGATGGCCGCCAACGCGCCGATGCTGATCCAGCGCGCGATGGTCGAAGGCAAGCCCGACGAAGGCGTGCTGCCGAGTGGGCAGGTGGCCGCCGTCATCGACGATCTGCCGACGGTCGCCGACCTGATCGCGCGCATCGTCGCCGAAGCCGACGAGCGCCTCGCATCGCTGCCGTCGTCGGTGCCGATGGTCAACATCAAGGTGGCCAAGTGAGCTTCAAGGTCAGCACCCACGAAGGCATCGCCGAGCTCGTCATCGACCATCCGCCGGTGAACGCGCTGCCCGATGCGGGCTGGCACGGGCTGGCCGATGAGATCGAGCGCCTGGGCACCGACCAGAACACGCGCGTGATCGTGATCCGCTCCGAAGGCCGCGGCTTCTGCGCCGGCGTCGACATCAAGGAGCTGAACGCGCATCCCGAGAAGATCGTCTCGGTGAACGCGGGCAACTACCGCACGTTCCAGGCGATCCATCGCAATCCGGTTCCGGTGATCGTCGCGGTGCACGGTTTCGTGCTCGGCGGCGGCATCGGCATCGCGGGCGCGGCGGACATCGTCGTCGCCGCCGAAGACGCGACGTTCGGCATCCCGGAAGTCGATCGCGGCGCGATGGGCGGCGGCGCGCACCTGCAGCGCCTGTTCCCGGTGCAGAAGGTGCGGATGATGTATTTCACCGGCGAGCCGATCACGGCCGCCGAAGCGCATCGCCTCGGCGCCGTCGAGTGCGTCGTGCCGCGCGCGCAACTGCGCGACACCGCGCTCACCATCGCGCTGAAGATCGCCTCGAAGAGCTCCGCGATGATCCGGCTCGCGAAGGAATCGCTCAACGGCATCGAGGACGGCAACCTCGAGCAGAAGTACCGCTGGGAGCAGGGTTTCACGCTCGAGGCCTATCGCACCAAGGATTCGGCGGAAACCCGCAAGGCGTTCGTCGAGAAGCGGGCGGCAACTTTCGAGGAAAAGAAACGATGAACCGCTTGTTCCGAAAGTGCGAGCCATGGATGGCTCTCTCTTGGACAGGACGTCCACTATGAGATTGGAATACACCGAGAAGCAGAAGAAATTCCGCGCCGAGATCCGCGACTGGCTCGCGGCGAACGTGCCGCGCAAGCCGCTCAAGAGCTTCGACACGAAGGAAGGCTTCGAGGAGCATCGCGCCTGGGAAGGCAAGCTCAACGAAGGCCGCTGGTCGATGGTGACGTGGCCGAAGGAGCTCGGCGGCCGTGGCTGCGACCTCATCGAGTGGCTGATCTTCGAGGAGGAATACTGGAGCGCCGGCGCGCCGCTGCGGGTGAACCAGAACGGCATCTTCCTGCTCGGTCCGACCTTGATGGAGCACGGCAGCGAAGAGCAAAAGCAGAAATTCCTGCCGCGGATGGCGAGCGGCGCCGACATCTGGGCGCAGGGCTGGAGCGAGCCGGGTGCCGGCTCCGACATGGCTGCGATCCGCACGAAGGCCGTGCGCGACGGCGATCACTACGTCATCAGCGGCCAGAAGACCTGGTCGACGCGCGCGGTGTGGGCGGACTGGCTGTTCGGCCTGTTCCGCACCGATCCGAATTCGCAGCGGCATCACGGACTGTCATTTGTCCTGCTGCCGCTGAAGTCGAAGGGCATCACGATCCGGCCGATCAAGCAGCTCAACGGGCTGACCGGATTCGCGGAGATCTTCTTCGACGACGTGCGCGTGCCGGTCGAGAACCGGATCGGCGAAGAAGGCGCGGGCTGGAACATCGCGATGGCCACTGCGGGCTTCGAGCGCGGCCTGATGCTGCGCTCGCCGGCGCGCTTCCAGAAAACCGCGCGCGACCTGATCGCGCTCTACCAGCGCCATCGAGACGCCGCCGATCGCGATCCGATGATCAAGGACAACGTGATGAAGAGCTGGATGGGCGCGGAGTCGTATGCGCTGTCCACCTATCGCACCGCATCGCGCCTCGCGCGCGGTGGCCAGATCGGCGCCGAGGCTTCGACCAACAAGATCTTCTGGAGCGAGCTCGACGTGCTGATGCACGAGACCGCGATGAAGATCCTCGGGCCGCGCGCGGAGCTGATGCCGGACGCGCCCGACGGCGGCGACATCGATCACTGGCTCGACGGTTATCTGTTTTCGCTCGCGGGTCCGATCTACGCCGGCACCAACGAGATCCAGAAGAACATCATCGCGGAACGAGTGCTGGGGCTGCCGAGGGCCTGAGATGGAATTCCTCTTCGAAGAACAGCAGCTGGCCTTCCGCGACGCGGTCCACAAGTTCCTGATGGTGGAGGCGTCGCCCGAGATGCTGCGCGAGATCTGGGAGACCGACACCGGCCGCTCCGCGGACCTGCGCGCGAAGATTGCGGACCAGGGCCTCACTGCGATCTCGGTGCCCGAGGCGCACGGCGGCATCGGCGGCGGCGATCTCGACTGGGTGCTGGTGCAGCAGGAGCTCGGCTATTTCGCGATCCCGGATTCGCTGACCGCAACCGCGTACCTGGCGACGTGGCTGCTCTCGCAGCTGCCCGACAGCGCGCCGCAGAAGAAGGAGTGGCTGCCGAAGGTCGCGTCCGGCAAGGCGCGCATCGCCCTTGGCCATCCGATCAATCCGATGGTCGCCGACGCCGGCAACGCAGGCCTGCTGCTGCTAGCGCAGGATGATGAGGTGCACGCGATCACGCCGGGCGCCGCGCGCCTGACCGCGAATCGCTCGATCGACCAGTCGCGGCGCCTGAGCAAGGTGAATTGGAAGCCGAACGGCGAGACGCGCCTCGCGGACGCGCGCAGCGGCGCGAAGCTCTGGGCCGGCGTGATCGATCGAGCGGGCCTGGCGATCGCGGCGCAGCACGTGGGTCTCGCGCAGCGCATGCTCGACCTCGGCGTCGATCATTCCGCGCAGCGCAAGCAGTTCGGCAAGCCGATCGGCAGCTTCCAGGCCGTGAAGCATCATCTCGCCGAAGTCGCGGTCGCGATCGAGTTCGCAGAGCCGGTCGTGCATCGTGCCGCCTACGCGCTGGCCCGCGGCGACTCGCGCGCTCCGCTCTACGTTTCGCATGCGCGGCTCGCTGCCAGCGATGCCGCGCAGCTTGCGGCGCGCAAGAGCCTGCAGGTCCACGGAGCGATGGGCTACACCTGGGAAGCCGACCTGCAGATGTTCATGAAGCGCGCCTGGGCGCTCGACGCAACCTGGGGCGATCGCGCGTTCCACAAGATGCGCATCGCCGACGGCATCCTTGCCGAAGGCGCTGCGATTGGGCCGGGCGCGACGTTCGCGCGCGCTGCCACCAACGAACCATCGCTGCGACTGGTCGCAGCGAAGTAACCACCTTTTTCCGGGGATCACCAATGGCTGAAGCATTCATCATCGACGCGCTGCGCACGCCCACCGGCAAGCGCAAGGGCAGTCTCGCGCACGTCCACGGCGCCGATCTGGGCGCGCACGCCCTTAAGACGCTGGTCGGACGCAACCAGGTTCCCGCCGAGGAATACGACGACGTGGTTTGGGGCTGCCTCGATACCGTCGGCCCGCTCGCGGGCAACATCGGCCGCACGTGCTGGCTCGCCGCGGGATTGCCGCTGCACGTGCCGGGCGTGACGATCGACCGCCAGTGCGGATCGTCGCAGCAGGCCGTGCACTTCGCCGCGCAGGCGGTGATGAGCGGCACGCAGGACGTCGTCGTCGCCGGCGGCGTGCAGACGATGACGCAGATCCCGATCGGCTCCGCGTTCGTGCTGGCCAAGCCGCTGGGTCTCTCCGATCCGTTCTCGGGCAGCAAGGGCTGGGTTGCGCGCTTCGGCAACGAGCCGGTTTCGCAGTTCCATGGCGCGCAGATGATGGCGAACAAATGGCAGATCTCCCGCCGCGAGATGGAGGAGTTCGCGCTCGAGTCGCATCGGCGCGCGCGCCAGGCGCAGAAGGAAGGCCGGTTCGATCGTGAATTGATCGAAGCCTTCGGCTGCAAGATCGACGAAACGGTGCGCGACACGTCGCTCGAGCAGATGGCGACGCTCGAGCCGCTCGCGCCGGGCGGCACGATCACCGCCGCCGTGTCGAGCCAGACCGGCGACGGCTCCGCTGCGCTGCTGATCGCGAGCGAAAAGGCGGTGAAGAAATACAACCTGAAGCCGCGCGCCCGCATCCATCACATGAGCGTCTACGCGGACGACCCGATCATGATGCTGTCGGCGCCGATCCCCGCGACGAAGAACGCGCTGAAGAAGTCCGGCATGAAGATGCAGGACATCGACCTGGTCGAGATCAACGAGGCCTTCGCCCCGGTGCCGATGGCGTGGCTCAAGGAAACCGGCTACCCGCACGCGCAGACCAACGTCAACGGCGGCGCGATTGCGCTGTCGCATCCGCTCGGCGGCACCGGCGCGAAATTGATGACGACGCTCTTGCACGAGCTCGAGCGCACCAGGAAGCGTTACGGCCTGCAGACGATGTGCGAAGGCGGCGGCGTCGCCAACGTGACGATCATCGAGCGGCTGAACTGACGTCATCCTGGGCGAGCCGAAGGATCCCATGGGCATCTGCGACAACAGGACGATCATCGTCACCGGCGCCGGCGGCGGTCTTGGCCGCGCCTACGCGATTGCGCTCGCGCAGGAAGGCGCGAACGTCGTCGTCAACGACATCCGCCGCGATGCGGCGCAAGCCGTCGCCGACGAGATCGGCGAGCGCGCGCTCGCGAATTCCGACGACATCACCACGATGGAAGGCGCGGCGAAGATCGTGGCGGCGGCGTCCGCCGACTTCGAGGAGATCGACGGCATCGTCAACAACGCCGGCTTGGTGCGCGACAAGATGTTCGCGTCGATGGGCGAGGAGGACTGGGACCTCGTCATCAAGGTGCACCTCAAGGGTCACTTCTGCATCACCAATACGCTGGTCAGGCGCTGGCGCGACCTGGTCAAGGCGGGCCGCAAGGTCGATGCGCGGATCGTCAACACCAGCTCGGGCGCCGGGCTGCAAGGCTCGGTGGGGCAGAGCAATTACGCGGCGGCGAAGGGCGGCATCGCGTCGCTGACGCTGGTGCAAGCGGCGGAGCTTGCGCGCTACGGCATCACCGCGAACGCGCTGGCACCTGCCGCGCGCACCGGCATGACCGAGAAAGTGTTCGCCGACATGATGAAGGCGCCGGACGACGGCGGCTTCGATCACTACGCGCCGGAGAACGTCGCGCCGCTGGTCGTGTGGCTGTGCAGCCCGCTCTCGGCCGGCGTCAGCGGCAAGGTCTTCGAGGTCGAGGGCGGCAAGCTCTCGATCGCGTCGGGCTGGAAGACGGGTCCGATCAAGGACAAGAAGGCGCGCTGGAAAGCCGCCGAGCTGACGGACATTGTGCAAGGGCTGCTCGCCGATTCGCCGAAACCGCAGAAGGTCTACGGCACCTGAAACAGGCGGACACGCGACCCGGTTTCGGGGAGTAGAGTAGGCCTGCCGATCGCGGCACCGTCGCCGCAATCGGCGAGGTCCGTTGAAAGCAGTTCTCTCGCTCATCGCGATGCTGCTCACCGGCTGCGTGGCGACGCCCGCGATGCCGGACGTCGATGCTCTGCTCGCGGATTCCCTGTTCACCCCGATCGCGGACCCGCCGCGCACCGCCGATGTGCTCGCGCTGTCCGCGCCGATGCGCGAATACCTGCGCGATCGCATCGCCCCCCGCGTGCGCGCGCTCGGTCCCCGGCGCGGGCTCTACGACGCGCTCCACGACGAGCTCACCGTCGAGTACGACTCGCAGACGACCCGCACCGCCGCGCAAGCCTTCGAGTCACGAGCGGGCAACTGCCTGTCCCTGGTGATCCTCACGGCCGCCTTCGCGCGCGAGCTCGGCATCCCGGTGCGCTACCAGAGCGTCTACGGCTACGACACCTGGAGCCGCGTCAACGGCATCGCCTTCCTCAGCGGCCACGTGAACCTCGTGCTCGGCTACGGCGGCCTGCAGTACGACGTCTGGGGCCGGCCGAACGAAACCGACAACCTGGTCGTCGACTTCGTCGAGGCGAATGCGACGCGACGGCAGTACACGCGGGAGATCCCGGAATCGACGGTGATCGCGATGTACCTCAACAATCGCGCCGCGGAGATGCTCGCCGAGGGCGATCTCAATCGCGCCTACTGGTGGGCGCGCGAGGCGGTCCGCAACGGCGCGACCTTCGTCGGCGGCCTCAACACGCTCGGCGTGATCTACCGGCATCACGGGAATCTTGCCCAGGCCGAGCGCGTCCTGCGCGCGGCGCGCCAGCGCGAGCCGGACAACCCCACCGTGCTGACGAACCTCGCCGGCGTCGTCGCCGAGCAGGGCCGGGCGGTGGAGGCGAAGCAGATCCTCGCGGCGCTCGAGCGGATCGAGCCGTATCCGCCGTATCACTTCTTCGACCTGGGCATGCGCGCGCTGCAGCGCGGCCAGTTCAGCGAAGCGCTGACGCTGTTCGAGAAGGAGCAGCGGCGCATGCCGTACGACGACGAGGTCCACTTCGCGATCGCGGTGACGAGCCTCAACCTCGGCGAGCTCAAGCGCGCCCGCCGCGAGCTGACCATGGCGTTCGAGAACAGCACCACCCGCGATCGCCGCGGGATTTACGCCGCCAAGCTGGAGAAGCTCAAGGCGTCGATGCCGAATTGATCCTGCGAATGGATGAGAGGGCCAGAGCGCTTTGACGGCGATAATGGCCCATGCACTTCGCGCTGACCGACGACCAGCAGATGATCCGCGACGCCGCCGAGAGCTTTCTCGCCGACGCCGCGGACCCGGCTGCCGTGCGGCGGATGATCGAATCCAGGTCCGGCTTCGACGACAAGCTGTGGCAGCGCATCGGCGGCGAGCTCGGCTGGTGCGGCATCGCGATCGCGGAAGCGCACGGTGGGCTGGGGCTCGGCGCGGTCGAGATCGCGCTGGTGCAGGAGCAGATCGGGCGCCGCTTGCTCGGCGGGCCTTTCTTCCCGACGGTGTGCCTCGGCGCCACGCTGGTCGATCAGGCCGCCGTCGCGCGCGACGGCGCGCGCCTGCTGGCCGCGATTGCGAGCGGGCAGATGCGCGCCAGCGTGCCGCTCGACGAAGACCATTTCGCCGCGACGCGCGTCGCTGCGAGATCGTCTGGGAGCGCTTGGTCGCTCGATGGACGTTGCGCCCGCGTTCCGGAAGGCGAGTCCGCGGAGATCTTCTTCATCCCCGCGCGGCTGCCGACCAGCGACATCGGCGTGTTCGCGGTCGAGCGGCGGATGGTGAAGCCGCAGCCGGTGGAGAGCTGGGACGCGACGCGCCGCTTCGTGAGCCTCGACTTGCAAGGGACGCTCGGCGAGCGCGTCGACGATCCCTCCCGCGCCGCGGAAGGTTTGTCGCGCGCGACCGCGTTGGCCCGCATCTACATCGCAGCCGAACAGCTCGGCGGCGCGCAGCAGTGTCTCGACAGCACGGTTGCCTACGTCGCGACGCGCAAGCAGTTCGGCCGCGCGATCGGCTCGTTCCAGGCGGTGAAGCATCGCTGCGCGGAGCTGATGGTGCGGATCGAGGCGACGCGCTCGATGGTGTACGGCGCGGCCGCGCAGGCGGCGAGCGGCGCCTCGACCGTCGCCCTCGCGCAGGAATGCGCCGCGGCGAAGGCGCTCGCATCCGAAACCTATTTCCACTGTGCGCAGGAAGCGATCCAGCTGCACGGCGGCGTCGGCTTCACCTGGGAGTTCGACGCGCAATTGCATTTCAAGCGCGCGCAGGCGAGCGGACACTGGCTCGGGGCCGCGGCCGCGCTGCACAGATCGATCGCGGGCGGGCTGATCGCGGCATGACGACTGACCTCGCCAGGGCCGACGAGACCGCATGAACCTGCGCCCCTCGCCAGAAGACGAAACGTTCCGCGCGTCCGTCGCGGCGTGGATGCGCACGCATCTCGTCGACAAGTTCGAGCGGCTCGAGCATCGCGGCGGACCCGGCGACGAGGAATTCGAGCCGGAGCTGCGCAAGGAATGGGAGCGCGAGCTCGCGGAAGGCGGCTGGACTTGCGTCGGCTGGCCGGAGAAATACGGCGGCCGCGGGCTGTCGATCGAGCAGCAGGTGATCTTCCACGAGGAATACGCGCGCGCCGGCGGACCAGGCCGCATGGGTCACATCGGCGAAGGCCTGATCGGTCCGGCGCTGATCAAGTTCGGCAGCGACGCGCAGAAGGCGCGGTTCCTGCCGAAGATCGTGGCGGGCGAGGAGTTCTGGGCGCAGGGCTACTCGGAGCCGAACGCCGGCTCCGATCTCGCCAACGTGCAGACCCGCTGCGTGCAGCAAGCCGACGGCTCCTGGCGCGTGCAAGGCCAGAAGATCTGGACCTCGCTGGCGCACGAATCCGACTGGATCTTCGTGATCGCGCGCAGCGAGGAAGGCTCGAAGGGCAACAAGGGCCTCGCGTTCCTGCTGATGCCGCTGAAGCAGAAGGGCATCACCATCCGGCCGATCAAGCAGATGAACGGCGGCACCGAATTCAACGAAGTGTTCTTCGACGACGCGATCGCCGCGAAGGACGACATCGTCGGCGCGCCCGGCGACGGCTGGAAAGTCGCGATGGGTTTGCTCGAGGCGGAGCGCGGTGTTTCCACGCTCGGCCAGCAGATGCGGTTCACTTACGAGCTGGAGCTGGTCATCGCGGCTGCGCGACGCCGCGGACTCGCCGACGACGCGCTGATCCGCGATCGCATCGCCCGCGCGTGGATCGGCTTGCGGGTGATGCGCTACAACGCGCTGCGGATGCTGTCGGGTGCGGACCTGGCGCTGAAGAAAGAAGCGCTGATCTACAAGTACTATTGGTCGAACTGGCATCGCGATCTCGGCAAGCTCGCCGCCGACGTGCTCGGCCCCGACGCCGACGCCGTCAGCGACGATCCCGCGATCCGGCCGCTGCAGCAGTTGTTCTTCTTCTCGCGCGCGGACACGATCTACGCCGGGACCAACGAGATTCAGCTGAATCTCATCGCGGAACGGGGGCTCGGGATGCCGAAGGAACCACGCGGAGCTGCGAAGTGACGTCGCCACCAGCCTACGTTCCGGGTCACGGCCTTCTCAAAGGCAAGTCCGTGTTGATCACCGCGGCGGCGGGCGCCGGGATCGGTTTCTCGACCGCACGGCGCTGCGCCGAAGAGGGCTGCCGCGCGCTGATGATCTCCGACATCCATCCGCGCCGCGTCGAGGAAGCGGTTGCGACGCTGAAGAAGGCGCACGCGAATCTCGACATCCGCGGCAAGGTCGGCAACGTCACCAGCGAGACCGACGTGCAGGCGCTGGTCGACGAGACCGACGCTGCGTTCAACGGCATCGACGTGCTGATCAACAACGCGGGCCTCGGCGGCAGCAGGAAGATCGTCGACATGACCGACGAGGAATGGCACAAGGTCATCGACGTCACCCTGAACGGCACCTTCCGGATGACCCGCGCGATGCTGAAGAAGATGCAGCCCCGCGGCCGCGGCGTGATCGTCAACAACGCCTCCGTGCTCGGCTGGCGTGCGCAGAAAGAACAGGCGCACTACGCCGCAGCAAAAGCCGGCGTGATGGCGCTGACGCGCTGCAGCGCCGTCGAAGCCGCGGAGTTCGGCGTGCGCATCAACGCGGTCTCGCCGTCGATCGCGATCCACGATTTCCTGAAGAAGACCGCACCGGAAGCGCTGCTGAAAGAGCTCGAATCGCGCGAAGCGTTTGGTCGCGGCGCCGAAGTCTGGGAGATTGCGAACGTCATCATCTTTCTCGCCTCGGATTATTCGTCTTACATGACTGGTGAGGTGATCTCGGTTTCCAGTCAGCGCGCATGAGCGATCGGCCGCGGCCGCGACGGTCTGGACCGTACGCGATTGTGGCCACGGATGTCTGGAGCCCCGGCAGATCGAGCCTGGCCGGGGGCGTCTGCGGCGAGGGTGGTTTGGAGCCACGGCGGAATCGAGCCCGCCGGGGGCGTGTGCGGCCATGGACGGCCGCACACGAGCTCCAGGGAAGGAACGTTAAGGCGTCCCCCGGCGGGCTTGATTCCGTCGGGGCCATCAAACCGCTCAGGATGAACACATGACCACGTTCGATTCGCCAGACTCCATCCTCGCCGCCATTGGAACAGCGCTCGGCCAGAGCGACTGGCTCCAGATCACCCAGGAGCGGATCAACAAATTCGCCGACGCGACGGAGGATCACCAGTGGATCCACGTCGACCCGGAGAAATCCAAGAAGGGACCGTTCGGGGCCACCATCGCGCACGGATACCTGACCCTGTCGCTGATCTCGCACTTCCTGCCGCAGGTCGTGCAGGTGAAGGGCGCCAAGATGGGCATCAATTACGGCACCGACAAGGTCCGCTTCATCAACGTGGTCCGGGCCGGGTCGCGGATCCGCGCCCGCGGTGAGGTCGTGGCCGCCGAACGGACCAAGGACGGCGCCGTGCAGGCGACGATCCGGGTCACGGTCGACATCGAGAACGAGGCCAAGCCGGCCTGCGTGGCCGACACCATCTCCCGCTACTACTTTTGAACGAAGCCCGCGGGTAGGATGGGCTGAGAAACTATAAGAAGCGGTGGCAGGGGAGGAGTTAGAAAATGGCGACATCGGCTTCGATGGACGCTGATTCCGCGTCCGGTTTTGCCGGCGGCTGGCCGGCGTATGCGCTCGTGCTCGTCGTCCTGGGCGCCGCGGTCTACGCGTTCTCGCATCGGCCGATGCCGCCGTTCCCGGCGACGCAGATCTTCCCCGATCGCATCCTGGTCACCGGCATCGCGGCCAGCGGCGGCCGGGTGGTCGCGGTCGGCGAGCAGGGCCACATCCTGGTCGGCAATGCCGGCGAAGCCTGGCACGAAGGCACGGTCGACAAGCCGCGCGGCTCGACGCTGACGCGCGTGGAATTCGTCGACCCGAAGACCGCGATCGCCGTCGGTCACGACGGCTGGATCCTGCGCAGCGAGGATCTCGGCGAGAACTGGAAGGAAGTCGCGTTCGACACCGAGCGCGCGGATCCCCTGATCGGCATCGCCGGTCCCTTCGACGGCAAGTTGTTCGCGTTCGGCGCCTTCGGCTTGTTCAAGACGTCGACCGATCTGGGCAAGACCTGGAATCCGGAGACGCTCGCGATCGAGGAGGACAAGTCCAAGGCGGCGGCGAAGGCCGACGAGAACGCCGACCCGTTCGCGAATTTCCAGGGCGGCGGCAGCGGGCTCGCCGATCGCCACCTCAACGCGATGGTGAAGGCCAAGGACGGCTCGCTGATCCTGTTCGGCGAGCAAGGCTTGATGTTGAAGTCGACGGACAACGGCGCGAGCTGGAAAGCGCTGCCGCAGGTTTACGCGGGCTCCTACTTCGGCGCGCTGACGCTGCCGGACGGCGGACTCGTCGCCTTCGGCATGCGCGGCAACGCCTACGTCAGCCGGGACAACGGCGCGACGTGGACCAAGTCGGAAGTGCCGCTCAACGTTTCCCTGTTCGGCGGCGCGGTGACGCCGAAAGGCGAAGTCGTGCTGGTCGGCGACAACAACACGGTGCTGATGTCGAGCGACGACGGCGCGCACTTCCGTCTGGCGGCGCAAGCGGAGCATCGCGGGCTCGCGGCCGGACTCGCGGCCGTGCTGCCGCTCTCCAACGGCTCGATGCTGACTGGCGGTGACGGCGGACTCGCCGTGATGACGGTCGGAGGTGCTTCGTGAAGAAGCCGAGCGCGAAGGGCGGGACGCCGGCGACAGCCGCAGTCGCAGCGCATCCGCAAGGAATGCTCGATCGCTTCGTCGCGAAGATCTCCGACGGCCTGATCAAGTTCCGCCATCCGCTGTCGGTGTTCTTCGCGGCGATCACCCTCTTCTTCGGCTGGAGCGCGACGCACATCAAGCTCGACCCGGGATTCCTGAAGCTGATCCCGATCCAGCATCCGTACATGAAGACGATGTTCGACTACCTGAAGGACTTCAACGACGCGAACATGCTGCTGGTCAACCTGCGCTGGAAAGGCGAGGGGGACATCTACAACAAGGAGTTCATGGACGCGATGCAGAAGGCGACGGACGACGTCTTCTTCATCCCGGGCGTCAACCGCACGCAGGTGTCGTCGATCTTCACGCCGTCGACGTACTACATCGAGATCACCGAGGACGGCTTCAAGGGCGAGCCGGTGGTGCCGGCGAAGTTCTCCGGACAGCCCGACCAGCTCGAGCGCGTGCGCCACAACGTCGCGTTGTCGGGCCAGATCGGCCTGATCGTCTCGAACGACCAGAAGGCCGCGCTGATCCGCGCGAACCTGCAGGACATCGACACCAACGATCCCGCCGCCGCCGAAGCGTTCTTCCGCGCGGTGATGATGAAGCTCGGCGACATCCGCGGCCGCTTCGAGTCGCCGAACAAATACGTCTACACGATGAAGAAGGATCATCCGCCGCTGAAGGCGGGCGATCCGGTGGGCGAGGGCTACGTCGAGTACAGCGGCTTGGTGCTGCGCTTCCAGCAGTTCACCGCGCCGCTGCCCGACGGCACCGGGACGGTGGTGGTGAAGGGCGACGAGGTCACGGTCGCCGCGCAGCCGAATCCCGACTACAACCCGAAGCTCGAGGTGAACATCATCGGCTTCGCGCAATTGCTCGCCGACGTCATCAACGGCCTGCTCGGCGTGTTCACCTTCTTCGGCATCGCGTTCCTGATCACGCTGGTGCTGCTGTTCGTCTACACGCGCTCGCTGCGCATGACGATCACCGCGCTGATCGTCGCGCTGCTGCCGGTGGTGTGGCTGATCGGCCTGTTGCCCTTGATCGGCTTCGGCATCGACCCGATGTCGATCCTGGTGCCGTTCCTGATCTTCTCGATCGGCGTGTCGCACGCGGTGCAGATGACGAACGCGTGGCGGCAGGAAGCAGCCGCGGGCGCGAGCTCGATCGAAGCGTCACGCGCGTCGTTCCGCAAACTGTTCGTGCCCGGCTCGGTCGCGCTGCTGACCAACGCGCTCGGCTTCGGCGTGATCATGATGATCGACATCCCGATCGTGCACGAGCTCGGCATCACCGCCTGCCTCGGCGTGCTGCTGATGATCGCGACCAACAAGATGATCCTGCCGATCATCCTCACCCACATCAAGCTCGAGGAATCGAGCCGGCGCTATTCGCAGCAGTCGGCGAAGGAAGGCGGCATCTGGAAGCTGGTCGCGAAGTGCGCGGAGCCGCGCGTCGCCGTCGGCGTGTTCGTCATCTCGCTCGCGCTGCTCGCGGTCACCACCGGCCTGTCGCGCAAGCTCGTCATCGGCGATTCCGGCCGCGGCGTGCCGGAGCTGCGGAAGGACTCGCGCTACAACAAGGACAACGACCAGATCGGCAACACCTACAACATCGGCACCGACCTGCTGACCGTGATCGCCGAGGCCAAGGATTTCCAGGGCGATTCCTGCCTGCATCACGAAGTCGTCGGCCTGATCGACAAGCTCGAGCTGTTCGTGCGCGGCGTGGACGGCGTGCAGTCGGTGACGAGCGTCGCCGGCATCGGCCGGCTGGTGATCTCGGCCTTCAGCGAAGGCAATCCGCGCTGGCGCGCGCTGCCGCGATCGGAAGCGGGGCTGACGACCGGATCGCGCGCGTTCGACCCGAACCTCGGCCTCAACAACGAAGGCTGCAAGGCGATCAAGGTCATGGTGTTCACCAAGAACCATGACGGCACGACCATCGCGCACGTGATCGACGAGATCAAGCAGTTCATCGCGGCGAATCCCACGCCGGGCGTGAACCTGCGGCTGGCGAGCGGCAACGTCGGCGTGATGGCGGCGACCAACGAAGCGGTTTCCGAAGCTGAAGTGTCGATGCTGCTCGCGATCTTCGGCGCGCTGGCGCTGCTGTGCCTGCTGACGTTCCGGTCGGTGAAGGCCGCGCTCTGCGTGCTCGTCCCGCTGACCATCGTCTCGATCTTCTGCAACGCGCTGATGGCGTCGCTCGGCATCGGCCTGAAGGTGGCGACGCTGCCTGTCGTTGCGCTGGGCGTCGGCGTCGGCGTCGACTACGGCATCTACCTGTTCGAGCGCATCCAGCACGACATGGCCGACGGCATGGAATTCCGCAACGCGTTCTACGAAGCGATGCGCGCGCGCGGCACCGCGGCAGTGTTCACGGCGATCACGATGTCGATCGGCGTCGGCACCTGGACGATGTCGGCGCTCAAGTTCCAGGCCGACATGGGCCTGTTGCTCGCGTTCATGTTCCTGGTGAACATGCTCGGCGCGGTCTGCCTGCTGCCGGCGATGGGCGCGTACTTCTTCCGGCAGAAAGCGATGGCGGTGGCGGCGCCTGCGATCGCGAAATGACGCGGTAAAATCCGCGGCGATGACGATTTCGCCACGGACGGCCGACGCCGTTGCCCGCACGGTGCCCCTGCGGCGCAGCATCCTGCTGGTGGCCGTCGCGGGGATCATCCCGGTGGCGATCGCAGCGGCGCTGGCGTTGTGGGCCTCCGTCATGCAGGCGGAGCGCGCAACCGAGGCCAAGACGGCGGAAGTGACGCGCATCGCCGCGTCGGCGATCGAGCTCGAGCTGCAGCAGAGCCTCTCCGCGTTGGAGCGCCTGGCCTCGTCGCCGCTGCTGGACGAGCCGCCGGACCTGCCGCGCTTCCGATCGATGATCGTCCGCTTCGCCGCGGCGACGCCGGGCTGGGTCGACATATCGCTGGCCGAGCCGGACCAGACGCTGCTGCTCGACACGAAGGAAAGCGGGTTGCGGTCCGTCTTCGAGCAAAGCTCCTTTCTCGAGGTCGTACGCTCCGGTCATCCCGTGATCGGCCCGCTGGTTCAGCGGCCCGGCGTGGGCTGGAGCCTCGCGCTGCGGGTGCCGGTGGTGCGCGACGGGCGGGTCCTCTACGTGCTCAACGCGATCCAGACGCCCGACGTCATCCGGGCCATCGTCGACGGGCAGGGCCTGCCGGCGGATTGGGTGATGTCGGTGTTCGACGCGAAGGGCCTGCGAGTCGCGCGATCGAAGGATCACGAAGCCAACCTCGGCGGCGCTCCCGCGCCCTCGCTGACAAAGCTCATGTCCTCCGGCGCGAACGCCGGGTCGGGGATCACGTACACCATCGAAGGCACGCGCGGGTACACCGCGTTCGTGCGCCTGCCGGAAACGGGCTGGTCCGTCGCCCTCAGCATTCCCACGGCGACGGTGTGGGGTGGGGCGCTGCGCTCGGCGGCCGTGTACTTCGCCGGCCTGATGCTCGCGCTGATCCTGGCGATCGTCATGGCTCGCGCCTCGGCCCGGCGCATCGCCGAGCCGATCGCGGCGCTCAGCGAATCGGCGGCGCGCGCGGATGGTGGCGTCCCCGAGCTGCCGCGCACGCGCATCCGCGAGATCCAGGCGCTCGGCCATGCCCTGGTCACCGCCGCCGTGGCGCGCCGGCTGAGCGAGGAGAAGTCGGAGCATCTGGCGGCGGAGCGCAATGCGCTGCTCGAGAGCGAGCGGGCTGCGCGCACCGAAGCCGTGCGGATGGGCCAGCTCAAGGATCAGTTCCTGGCCACGCTTTCGCATGAGCTGCGGACGCCGCTCAACTCGATCCTCGGCTGGGCAGAGATCCTGCGCCGCGCCAGGGCGGGCGAGGCCGATCGCGCCCAGGGTCTGGAGACCATCGAGCGCAATGCCCGCGCCCAGGCCAGACTGGTCGAGGAATTGCTCGACGTGAACCGGATTGCCTCGGGGAAAGTCCAGCTGGACCTGCAGCAGATCGAGGCCGCGACCCTCCTGCGGAACGCGATCGACATCGCCCGTCCCGCAGCCGCCGGCAAGGGCGTCCACCTGGCAGAGGAGCTCGACTTCGCGGCGGGCCCGATCACGGCCGATCCGGCGCGGCTCCAGCAGATCGTCGGCAACCTGCTCGGCAATGCGATCAAGTTCACGCCGCGTGGCGGCACCGTGCGGGTGAAGCTCGTCAGGGCCGAAGACGCCGTCAGGATCGTGGTGGCCGACACCGGTCAAGGCATCGCGCCGGAGTTCCTGCCGAGCGTCTTCGATCGCTTCCGCCAGGCCGACGCCTCGACCACGCGCCAGCACGGCGGCCTGGGGCTGGGCTTGTCGATCGTGCGCGACCTGGTCGCGCTGCACGGCGGCACCGTGCGCGCGGAAAGCGCAGGTCTCGGTCAGGGAGCGACGTTCACGGTGGAGCTGCCGCTGGCGGTGAGCGATCCCGCCATCCTCCATTCGCCGCTTCCAGCGTTCTCGGTCTCGGATCTGCGCGGCGTGGGGGTTCTGGTGGTCGACGACGACGAGGACGCCCGGCTGCTCGCCGTGCGATTGCTCGAGGAAGCCAGCGCGCGCGTGCTCGCGGTCGACTCCGCCGATTCAGCCCTCGCAGCCCTGAAGGACTTCGACGCCGACGTGGTGGTCAGCGACATCAGCATGCCGGGCGTCGACGGCTACGAATTCGTGCGCCTGCTGCGGTCGCGCGAAGACCTTCGCGCCCACGACAGGCCCGTCATCGCGCTCACCGCGTTCGCGCGCAGCGAGGATCGCCAGCGCATTCTTGCCTCCGGCTTCGCGGCGCATGTGACGAAGCCCGTCGATCCGGGGCAGCTCACCTCGCAAGTCGCGCGCCTCGCGACGCGGAGACGTGAAGCGTAGGCGCCTAGTGGACAGGCTCGCGCAGCGCGCAGCGGCCGGCATAACCGATCTGCCAGAGCCACACGGAGGCGATGGAGTAGAGGAGCAGCGGGCTCGCCTTCGCGGGCAGCGGGAACAGCAGCGCGCCGGCGGCGAGATTGGCGATCACGAACAGCAGCGCGATCGCCTTGACCCAGCGCCGCGGATCGCCGAGGAACGCGGCGGCGAACAGTGCGCTCGTCACCGCGAGCAGTTCCCACTTCATCATCGTGCGGAAGCAGAGTTTCGGCAGCAGCGCGGCAACGTCCGCGCCGGTCTGCGTCATTTGCAGCAGCACGAGGTTCTCGCCGGCGTCGAACAGCGCCGCGACCGGCCCGAGCCCGATGCCGATCCGCAGCCATCTCGCTCCACGCATCCGCGCCGCCAGCGCGCACGACAGCGCGATGAACAGCGCGTAAATCGCCATGTAGCCGAAGTCGAGGCGATCGGCGCGGTCGAGCGCGTTGCGGATTTCGACCGCGTCCGCGCTCGGCGGATCGGTGCCGATGACCTGGGCCATCTGCTCCGGCGTGCGGGCCAGCTCGAACGCGAGCATCGCTTCGTTGCCATGCGCACCATCGAGCGGCGCCGCGGATCGCAAGTGCATCGCGACGAACAGCTGCGAGATTGCCAGCACGGCGATGCCGGTGACGAGCGCTGCGATTGCGAGGATGCGCGCGGTATTCATGGCGGCATCTTAGCTATATGCTGCCTTGCCAAAACCGGGGGACGGCCCATGAGCACGCAAATCCGCGACACCGGCTGGATGCAATGGCTCTACCTCGCGCTGGCGATCGCGGCGCTCGTCGGCACCACCGCACAGGTCAGCGCATATCTCGGCGTCGGCCTGGTCCAGGGCACGGTCGATTTCTGGAACGAAAGCGTGGCGACGCCGGCGAGCACGTTCCTCGTCGTCGACATCCTGGTGCTCGCCGCCGTCGTCCTGATCTGGATGTTCGCCGAGTGCCGGCGGCTCGGCATCTCGCCGGCCTGGGCGTGGGTCTATTACCTCGGCAGCGCGTTCGTCGGCATCAGCATCTTCATGCCGCTGTTCTTCCTGCATCGCCACCGGCGGCTGCGCGCGCAGAATCCCGCCGAAGCTTCGGCGCCCGCGGGAACCGACTTCATCGCCGTGGCGCTCCTGCTGGCGTCCATCGCGATCGCGGTTTACTACAGCGTCACGCACTTGCCGGAGTGATCGTGGCGATGATCGGGGGAAGAGGCTTCGCTGCGCTCGGAATGACGGCGGCAGCGCTCGTGCTGACAGCCTGCGGCACGTCGTCGCCGATCGGAAGCGGCGGCGGGAATTCCGGCGACGGCTCCGGACCCGCGAATGGCAGCGTCGAAATCCGCCGCACCGAATACGGCGTGGTGCACGTGAAGGCCGCCGATTACGAAGGCATCGGCTACGGATATGCGTACGCGTTCGCCGAAGACAATCTCTGCGTCATCGCCGACAGTTACGTCACCGTCAGCGGCGAGCGCAGCAAGTATTTCGGCGCCGATGCCAGCTGGCCGTTCTACGCCAACACCACGGTCAACAACAATCTCGATTCGGATTTCTTCTTCAAGCTGCTGATCGCAGAGCAGCGCGTGGAGAAGTTGCTCGCGCTGCCGCCGCCAAACGGTCCGCTGCCGCAAGTGAAGGCGCTGGTGCGCGGTTACGTGGCCGGCTACAACCGCTACCTGCGCGACACCGGGATCGACCATCTTCCCGATCCTACGTGCCGCGGCGCGGCGTGGGTGCGCGAGATCACCGAGATGGACGTGTACCGGCGCTTCTACGAGCTGGCGCTGCTGGCGTCCGCGGACGTGGCGATCGAAGGCATCGGCGGCGCGCAGCCGCCACCGCCGGGAAAAGCGGCCAGGGTCGTGGCTGATGATCCCGCGGCGATCGCGCGGCAAATCGCCAATGCCTGGAAGGAAATCCAGATCGGCAGCAACGCCATCGCGCTCGGCGGCGAAGCCACCGCCAACGGCCGCGGCATGCTGCTCGGCAATCCGCACTTTCCGTGGACCGGGTCCGAGCGCTTCTATCAGGCGCACCTGACGATCCCCGGCGTGATGGACGTGACGGGCGCGACGCTGTTCGGCGCGCCGATCGTCGTGATCGGCCACACGCGCGGGCTTGCCTGGAGCCACACGGTGTCGAGCGCGTGGCGCTTCACGCCGTATCAATTGGCGCTGGTGCCCGGCGATCCGACGTCGTATCTCGTCGACGGCGTGCCGGAGAAGATGACGGCGACGCCGCTGACCGTCGACGTTCTCAACGCCGACGGCTCGATCGGCACCGTCGGCCGCACGCTCTACGGCACGCGCTGGGGTCCGATGTTCACCAGCGTGCTCGGCCTGCCGGTATTCCCCTGGACGCCGCTCGTCGCGCACGCGCTGGCCGACGTCAACGCCGCGAACTTCCGCTTCGTGAACCATTTCTTCGAGACCGATCACGCGCAGTCGACCGCCGAGCTCGAGCAGGTGCTCAGGCGCAATCAGGGCGTGCCGTGGGTGAACACGATCGCGACCGACAGCGTTGGCGATGCGTTCTACGCCGACATGTCCGTGGTGCCGAACGTCCCGGACGACAAGGCGATCAGCTGCGCCGGCGCGCTCGGCGTCGCGACGTTCACGCTGCTCGGCCTGCCGGTGCTCGACGGCTCGCGCAGCACCTGCGCGTGGGACGACGACGCCGATGCGATCCAGTCCGGCACCATCGGCCCGTCGAAGATGCCGAAGCTCATCCGCCGCGACTACGTGGAGAACTCCAACGACAGCCACTGGCTGTCGAATCCGCATCAGCCGCTCGAAGGCTTCATGCGCGTGATCGGCGACGAGCGGGTGGAGCGGCGGATGCGCACCCGATCCGGGCTGATCCAGATCGAGGAGCGGCTTGCCAACGGCGGCAAGTTCGAGCGCCAGGACCTGCAGGACCTCTTGTTCGCCGATCGCCAGCACGCCGCCGAGCTCTGGCTCGACACGCTGATCCCGTTCTGCCGGCTGTTGCCGGTGATGATCGGCACGTCCGGACCGGTCGTCGTCGGCGACGCCTGCGACGTGCTCGCCGCGTGGGATCGCACCGATCGGCTCGATTCGCCGGGCGCACCGCTGTTCCGCAGGTTCGGTCAGAACCTCGAGCTGCAGACGATCCCGACCGGCAGCTCGTCCAACATGGGCGCGTTCATCGACGTCTGGACGGTGCCGTTCGACCCGGAGGATCCGGTGCACACGCCGGCGGGACTCAACGTCGCCAATCCGCACGTCGAGGCGTCGCTCGCGGACGCCATCGCCGACCTGCAAGGCGCGGACCTGCCGCTCGACGCGACGTTGCGGATGGCCGCGCACGAGCCGCGCGGCGAGGAGCTGATCCCGATCCACGGCGGCCCCGGCGATCTCGGCGTGTTCAACGCGATCAACAACCCCTGGGTGGCAGGGCAGGGCTGGCCCGACGTGCAGCAGGGCTCGAGCTTCATCCAGGCGGTGAGCTTCGACGGCGACGACTGCCCCGACACGCGCACGATCCTGACCTACTCGCAGAGCTCCAATCCCGAGTCGCCGTACTTCGCCGACCAGACGCGGCTGTATTCCGAGTCAGGCTGGAAGGAGGCGCGATTCTGCGAGGAGGAGATTGCGGGGCACGTGTTATCGACCTTGGTGCTGACGCGCTGAGGTTCCGTCAGGCGGCGCGGGTCCGGTTTCAACTGGACGCCAACGTCACTCCGGCTTGAAGGCTTCCGCGGCTTCCGCTTCTTCGCGACCGCGCTGGCGACGTTCCATCTCGCGGCGCGCTTCCTCGATCTGGTGCATCACGTCGTTGACGTCCGCGGGCGCCTTGTCGTGCACAAACTCGCCGGTGAGCCGGGAGTCAGGACGAAGATCGCCGGCTTGGTAGAGCTTCCAGATCTCATGCGCCCATTCGCCGGCAAGGAGCTCCGGCGCCGCGCGCCCACACCATGCGGTGATGTTTTCGACGTCGCGCGCGAGCATCCGAAACGCATTGTTGTTGCCCGACGCATTCACCGCCTGCGGCAGGTCGATGATCACCGGGCCCTCGGCGTCGAGCAGCACGTTGAACTCCGACAGATCGCCATGGATCAATCCGGCGCAAAGCATGCGCACGACCTGCGTCATCAGGAAGCCGTGCCATTCGCGCGCCTGCTCGGAGGTCGGCACGACGTCGTTGAGGCGCGGCGCCGCATGCCCTTGCGGGTCGGCGATCATCTCCATCAGCAGCACGCCTTCGTAGAATCCGTGCGGCTTGGGCACGCGCACGCCCGCGTGGGCGAGCTTGTAGAGCGCGTCCACTTCGGCGTGCTTCCAGGATTGCTCCTGCACTCCGCGGCCGCGGCGGCTGCGGTTGCTCACAGCGCGCGCGTCGCGGCTGCCGCGCCGCTTGCGACCTTCCTGATATTCGGCGAGCTTGTGGAAGCCGCGTCGATTGGCTTCCTTGTAAACCTTGGCGCACACGATCTTCCGCCCGCAGGCGACGACGTAGACGGCGGCTTCCTTGCCGCTCTTCAGCGGCCGGATCACTTCGTCGACGATCCCTTCGTCGACGAGCGCTTGCAGGCCTTTCGGTGCTTTCATCGGCCTCGCCGCGCTACTTCTTGCGCTTCTCCGCTTTTGCGGCGCGCTTCTGCGCCGGCGTCAGCAGCGGCTTCTTCTTGGCTTCCTTCTTGCGGTCCATGCCTTTCATTTGGGTTGCTCGGTGCTGGGTGGGGCGTTGCGCGCCAGCTTCTTCTGGCGCTTGTCTTCCTGCTTCTGCGCTTTCTTCTTCTCGCGCTGCTGCTTGTCGAACTTGTAATTGACCTTGGCCACGATCGCTCCTGCTTTTGGGGAGGGCGACTATACATGCATCTGCCGTCCCTTCGGGCCGACGGTCTGCCCTCGCCATCGCATTTCGAGAACCGGTTCCCGTAACTCACCCATTTAGGGCAGGCACCCGCACCGCGATCCGCCTGTAATGCGGCATCACCGTCCCCGATACGGTCGCTTCGCGAGCGACTCGGGAGGATCGGTCAGGAGGAAGTCATGGCTGCCGTTGCAACCGAGCGTCTCGTCTCCGCGGATTCGCACGTCTACTTCACGCCGGAGTGGATCAAGCAGCGGCTGCGCAAGCCGATGCACAAGGTCCTGGACAATGCGATGAAGAAGGCCGAGGCCTACGCCGCCACGACGCTGCGCGGCGGCCAGCCGCAGCTGCACCTCGAGGACTTCGTCGATCCTTCCGCCTCGCAGGACCCGGGCTACAAGGAGCCGGCCGGCAAGCTCAAGGCGATGGATCGCGACGGCGTTGCCGCCGAAGTGATCTTCCCCGAAGTCGGCGGCGCCAAGATCTGCAACCCGCACCTGATGGGCAGCGACTGGAAGGAAGTGTTCAAGGGCTATAACCAGTCGATGGCGGACTTCGCCTCGTACAGCCCCGATCGCCTGCTGTGCGCCTACCAGCTGCCGCTCTACGACATCGGCTTCGCGGTGAAGGAAGTGAAGCGGCTCGCGAAGGATCACAAGGCGCGCTGCGTGCAGATCACGCCGTTCCCGTCGGACCTCGGCTTGCCGGATTACCAGGACAAGCGTTACATCCCGTTGTGGAAGACGATCGAGGAGAGCGGCCTTGCGATCATGAATCACCTCGACGTCCGGGCCGCCGCGTGGGACCTGTTCCGCCGCGATCCGACGCCGCAGAAGGGCATCTTCACCGGCATGGCTTGGGCGCCGCTCGCCGAGTCGATCTGCTTCTGGATCCTGACCGGCACCCTCGAGAAATATCCGAAGATGAAAGTGATCTTCGTCGAGCCCGGCCTTGGCTGGGTGCCGTGGTTCTTCGAGTTCCTGCTCGATCCGCGCATGCACCAGCACTACGAATTCCCCGGCGTGAAGAAGCCGCCGTCGGAGACGTTCCGCCAGCAGTGCGGCGCCACGTTCATGTACGAGCCGAAGGGCCTGAAGGCGTTCTACGACTACTTCGGACCCGAGTGCCTGTACTGGTCGACCGACTTCCCGCATCCCGCGACGTGCTGGCCCAACTCGCGCCAGCAGGTCGTGTCGCAGTTCAAGGAAGCTGGCATCCCGGACAAGGATCGGGTGAAGATCACGTCGACCAACGCGCACAAGACGTTCGGTCTCTAAGAAGGAATCATCGATGCCTGGAGTTCTCAGCGGTCTTCGCGTCCTCGACCTTTCCTGGGGCATCGCCGGTCCGATGACCGCGATGCTGCTCGGCGACAACGGCGCCGACGTCATCAAGATCGAGCCGCCCGGCGGCGATCCCTATCGCAACCAGCTCGGCTACAAGGTCTGGCAGCGCGGCAAGCGCAGCGCGATCTACGACCTGAAGAATCCCACCGACAATCGCGCCTTCCACGACCTGGTGAAGACGGCCGACGTGCTCGTCGAGTCGTACGCGCCCGGCGTCACGCAGCGGCTCAACGTCGATTTCGCGACGCTGTCGAAGCTCAATCCTCGATTGATCTACTGCTCGATCACCGGCTACGGCCGCGACAACGAGCTTTCGAAGCGGCCGGCGTACGACGCGCTGGTGCAGGCGCGCACCGGGTTGATGTGGGAGCAGCGCGGTTGGGCCGAAGGCGCGCTGAACCACATGAACGGCTTGCCGGATCCGTATCCGGATGACGTCGTGCAGATTCCGCCGGAATGGGTGCAGGGCGCGGCGCGGCCGGGACCGCTGTTCGTGGCGTCGCATTGGCCGAGCCTCGGCGCCTTCTTCACCGCGTCGCTGGGAATTTCGGCCGCGATCCGCGCGCGCGAGCACACCGGCAAAGGGCAGTGGGTCGAGACCTCGCTCCTGCAAGGCGCGATGGCCGGCGCCGCGGGCGTGTGGCAGCGCGCGGAGAAATCCGACGCGCCCGGCTTCGACACCTGGATCCTCAACTGCCGCTCGCCGAAGGGCCACTTCCAGTGCAAGGACGGCAAGTGGATCCACAACTGGGTGCCGAATCCGCGCTTCATCCTGCAGGCGTCGAAAGGCGACTCGCTGAACGCATCGCCCGATCTCACCGTGCAGAACGATCCCGATCGCTTCGGCACCGGGCCGGAAGAGATCCTGGTGATGGCGCATTACCAACCGATCCTCGCGGAAGCGATCGCGAAGTTCACCGCCGCTGAATGGACCGACGCCGCGGCGAAAGCGGAGATGACGATGCAACCGGTACGGCCGATCGAGGAGTCGCTCGCCGATCCGGAATTCCTGAAGGACGGTTGCGTGACCGAGACGACCGATCCGGAGCTCGGGAAGATCCGCACCGTCGGCAACGCCTTCAACATGAGCGTGACCCAGGGCAAGCCCGGCGCGCCACCGGTGAAGGCGGGCGCGAACACGACAGAGGTGAAGGCCGAAGCCGCGAAGATCATCAAGGAAGCCAAGAGCGCGCAGGCCGCGGCGAACGCGGGCAAGAAGCTGAAGCATCCGCTCGAAGGCATCGTCGTGCTCGATCTGGGCCTCGCCATCGCCGGACCGTTCGGCACGCAATTGCTCTCCGATCTCGGCGCGACCGTGATCAAGATCAACGGGCTCTATGACCTCTTCTGGCATCGCGTGCACATCGCCTACATGGCGAACCGCGGCAAGAAGTCGATCACGCTGAACCTGAAAGACCCGCGCGCGATGAAGATACTGCTCGATCTCGTCGCCAAGGCCGACGTCGTCCAGCACAACATGCGCTACGACGCGGCCGAGCGATTGAAGATCGATTACGAGTCGCTGAAGAAGCTCAATCCGAAATTGATCTACTGCCACACGCGCGGTTTCGAGCGCGGCGTGCGGGCAGGGATGCCCGGCAACGATCAGACCGGCGCCTGCCTGTCGGGCATCCAGTACGAAGACGGCGGCATGGGCCGGCCGGGGCCGCACGGCGAAGTCGGCAAGCCGCTGTGGAGCTTCACCAGCTTCGGCGACACCGGCAACGGCTTCCTGTCCGCAATCGGCATCATCAACGCGATCTACCATCGCGATCGCACCGGCGAAGGCCAGTTCGTCGATACGTCGATCATCAACGCGGCGTTGCTCAACACGAGCTACGCAGTGGCGACGGCGGACGGCAAGGGCTTCGAGCGCCCGCGCATCGACGGCGCGCAGTTCGGCTACTCCGCCGGCCATCGCATCTACGAAACCAAGCAGGGCTGGCTCGCGTTCGTGCTGGTCACGCAGGATCACTGGGACGAGCTGTTCACGGTGCTGCGCGCGCCGAAGCTCACGGTCGATCCGAAGTTCGCGACGCACGAGGCGCGGATGAAGAACGATGCCGAGCTGGCCAAGTTCATCGCCGAGCGGATGCACATGCACACGGCGGCGGAATGGTTCGCCGAGCTCGACAAGGCCGGCGTGCCTTGCGAGATCGTGAGCGAGGACTTCTCGCGCAAGCTCCACGACAACGCGGACTTCCGCAAGAAGCAGTGGACCGTGTCGTATCCGCATCCCGTGGTCGGCAAGCTCGACCAGATCGGCCTGCTCGTAAACCTTTCGGACACCCCGGGCGTCATACAGGGCCGGCCGTTGCTGGTCGGCGAGCACACCAAGGAGATCATGGCCGGGATGGGCTACAGCGACGACCAGATGAAGCAGATGGAGGAGCAGTTCGCCATCGGCTTCGTGGGCATGCCGCGGATGCCGCCGCGGCCGGCGGCGTCGCAGGCGGCTGCGCCGAAGCAGGGGATGGCCGGGATGCTGGCGCAGGAAGCGGGAAAGAAATGAAACCGCTGGCGGCGTTGCTCATCTGCTTCGCCGCCACGCCCGCGTTCGCGGGCCACGACCGCATCCTCGCCGGCGACAATGTCCTGGTCACCGGCGACGTCAGCGGCGACGTCATCGCCGCGGGCGGCAACGTCAGCGCCGAAGCCGTCGTCGATGGCGATGTCGTCGTCTTCGGCGGCGACGTGCGCGTCGCCGGCACGGTCAAGGATGACGTCTACGTTGCGGGCGGCGACGTCGTGATCAACGGCGACGTCAACGGCAGCCTGCGCGTGGCAGGCGGCGATGTCCGCATCGATCCCAAGGGCCACGTCGGCGGCAACGCCAGCGTCGCGGGTGGTGAAACGCACATGGCCGGCCGGATCGACGGCGACCTGCGCATCGCCGGCGGCGAGGTCCAGCTCGACGGCACCGTCACCGGCGACGTCCGCGCGACCGGCGGAGACGTCACGCTCGGGCCGAACGCGCGCATCGGCGGCAAGCTGACTTATTCGAGCAAGGACGATCTTGTCCAGGACCCCGGCGCGGTCGTCACCGGCGGCGTCGTGCGCGAGGAATGGCGCGACCATCAATTCCAGATGGGCCACGCGCCGTGGTTCTGGAGCGTCGGGCTCGCGTTCACCGCGCTGCTGATCCTCGGCATCGGCCCCGGCTTCGCTGCGCGGGTCACCGACACCGTCCACGATGAATTCCCCGGCAGCCTGCTGTTCGGGCTCGTCGCGCTGATCGCAGTGCCGATCGCGGCGCTGATCTGCGCGGTGACCATCATCGGCCTGCCGCTCGCGCTGATCGTGCTGTCCGCGTACCCGATCCTGCTGTTGCTCGGCTACGTGCTCGGCCTCATCGCCGCGGGCGACATCGGCCTGCAACGTGTGCGGCGCGACAAGCCGCTGCAGGTCGATGAGCGTGGTGCGCGGATCCTGGCGGCGCTCGTCGCGATCGTGGTGGTGGCGCTCGTGGGCCGGGTGCCGGTGATCGGCGGCTTGGTCACCTTCGTCGTCCTGCTGCTCGGCATGGGCGCCCTGGTGCAGCAGTTCAGCCGCAAGCGCAGGCAGGCCGCCGTGGCCGCCTGAGCAAACTTCGTCCCGTCGGGCCGGTCCAACAGACCACCGGCCCGGGAGTTCGGGACGATGCTCAAGATCCTCCTGTTGTGCGTGACCGCGCTGGCGCTGCTTGCCGGCTGTGCGACCGTGCAGCCATGGCAGCGCGAGACGTTGGCGCGCCCCGACATGCTGCTCGTCAGCGATCCGCTGCAGTCCGCGCTCGACGATCACGTCTACTTCAGCAAGGAAGCCTCCAGCGGAGGCCGCAGCTTCGGCGGCGGGGGCTGCGGATGCAATTGAAGGATCCGAAGAATTCTGCGATCGCGGCAGCGGCTTTGACGCTGCTCGGGAGCGCGGCACCGGCCCGCGCAGAGGAAGAAAAGCGCTGGCTGTTCGACGCCGCGATGCTCCTCTACACCGAAGGCAGCGACCGCGTGTTCGCGTTCGAGCCGAAGCTCGCGGGCACTTACGATCTCCTCGATGGCCGCGCGATCAACGCGGGCTTCACCGTCGACGTGCTGACCGGCCCATCGCCGAACGGCGCTGCCCCCGCGTCGCAGCCGCAGACCTTCACCAGTCCGTCAGGCGATACGAGCTTCACTGCGGCTGCAGGCGAGCTGCCGCTCGATCCCTCGTTCAAGGACACGCGATTCGCCGGCGACGTCGGCTACGTCACGCCGATCGGCGGGCTGGAGAACAAGGTCGGCGTGCACGCGGCTGCATCGACCGAGTATGACTATCGCTCGCTCAGCGGCGGCGCGACGTTCAGCCGCGACTTCAATCTGCGCGACACAACGATCAGCGCGGGCGCGAACTTCGCGCACGACACCTTGAACCCCGTCGGCGGCTCGCCCACGCCGCTCGCGCCGAAGACCGGCGCGGGCGGCGGCCCGGATCAGTCGAAGAACGTCGTCGACGGATTGGTCGGCCTGACGCAGGTGCTGTCGACGACCAGCGTGATGCAGGTCAACTACTCGTTGTCGCGCTCGACCGGCTATCTCAACGATCCGTACAAGATCGTGTCGGTCGTCGGCGCCGACGGCGAGCCCCTGCGCTATCTCTTCGAGAGCCGCCCCGACACGCGCCTGAAGCACGCGGCCTTCGTGCAGTACAAGCAGTTCGTCTTCGATCGCGACGTCCTCGAGCTTTCGTATCGCTACATGACGGACGACTGGGGCGTGGTGTCGCACACGGTCGAGGGCACGCATCGCTGGAACATCAACAGCACGCATTACCTCGAGCCGCACCTGCGCTGGTATCGGCAGAGCGCAGCGGATTTTTACCGCGCGGCGCTGGATGACGGCGAGAGCGTCGAGCACGCCAGCGCCGATCCGCGGCTCGGCGCGTTCGACGGCCTGACCGCGGGCCTGAAGTACGGCCAGACGTTCTGGGGAGATCTCCAGTGGAACGCGCGGCTGGAGTATTACAAGCAGATCGGGCGCACCGAAGGCGTGCCGCCGGCAGCGGCCGCTGCGCTGTCGAAGTTCGACCTCGCGCCCGATCTCGACGTCGTGATGCTCACGCTGGGCCTGCGGTTCCGCTACTGAAGTGAGCGCGCAGTTCAAGGCGATGGCGTCGCCTTGCACCGTCATGGTCGATGGCGCAGACGATCGCGAGCTTGCGCGGCTGGTGGCGATCGCCGAGAAGCAGGCGCTGCGGATCGAGCACAAGTGGAGCCGCTACCTGGCTGACAATATCGTCCACCGCATCAACAACGCCGGCGGCGAGCCCGTCACGGTCGACGACGAGACCGCGCGGCTGATCGACTACGCCGCGCTGCTCTGGCGCGAAAGCGAGGGGCGATTCGACCTCACCTCCGGCGTCCTGCGCCGCGCGTGGCGGTTCGACGGCAGCGATCGGGTTCCCGATGCGCCGACGGTCGACGCTCTGATGCCGCTGGTGGGCTGGGACAAAGTCGACTGGCAAGCGCCGCGCCTGCGTCTGGCGCCCGGCATGGAGATCGACTTCGGCGGGATCGGCAAGGAGTACGCGGTCGACGTCACGCTGCGCGAGCTGATCGCTGCGACCGACAAGCCGGTGCTGGTGAACTTCGGCGGAGATCTCGCCGCGTCGGCTCCGCACCGCGACGGCTCGCCGTGGCGCGTCGGCATCGACAGCGGTGCACCGGAGCATGCGGCGCCAATGATTCATTTGGCGCAAGGCGCGATTGCCACCAGCGGCGATTCGCGGCGCTTTTTGCTGAAGGGCGGCGTCCGCTATTCGCACGTGCTCGATCCGCGCACCGGCTGGCCCGTGAAGAACGCGCCGCGTGCCGTGACGGTCGCAGCGACGACGTGCATCGAAGCCGGCACGCTGTCGACGCTGGCGATGCTGCGGGGCGCCGACGCGGAAACGTTCCTCCGCGAGCGCGGCGTCGATCATCACGTGGTACGGTGACCGCATGCCTCGCACGAGCGCCGGCTTGCTGATCCACCGCGTCCGCGATCGCGGCCTCGAAGTGTTCCTCGTCCATCCCGGCGGGCCGTTCTACGCAAAGAAGGATGAAGGCGCCTGGTCGATCCCGAAGGGCGAATATCTCGACGGCGACGATCCGTTCACCGTCGCCAAGCGGGAGCTGAAGGAAGAGACCGGCCTCGAAGTCGAGGGCGACTTCGTCAAGCTCGAGACGATCCGGCAGAGCGGCGGCAAGCTGGTCACCGCCTGGGCGATCGAAGCCGACGTCGATCCCGGCGAGATCAACAGCAACACCTTCGAGATGGAATGGCCGCCGCGATCGGGCCGGATGCAGGCATTCCCCGAAGTCGATCGCGCCGAATGGTTCGCCCTCGACCAGGCGCGGGTGAAAATGCTCAAGAGCCAGTTGCCGCTGCTCGATCAGCTCGAGGCTCTGCGAGCGCGCGCTCGATGAAATCGGGCGCGACGCTGGTCCGCGGCACTTTCATCGCGAACCATTTGCGCACGTCGGTCTCCAGCCCGATGCCGTGCATGTAGTTGTAGAGCGCCTTCGACAGCCCCGCGCCGAGGGTGTCGTGATCGACGCCGGTGGGATCGTCGAAGGCCACATCGTTTCTCGCGAACGTCGTCGCCGGCAGCGGCTTCAAGCGGATCCCGTACTGCTCGGGATTCTTGCCAACCGGCGAATGCACGGTGCAGGTGAAGCGATGCCAGAAGCCGGAATGGATGCAGCCGTTCACGAAGAGTTGCCGCACGTATTCGAGGGCGTCGACGGTGTCCTGCAAGGTCTGCGTCGGGAAGCCGTACATCAGATACGCGTGGACCAGGATCCCCGCGTCGGCGAAGGCGCGCGTCACCCGCGCGACCTGCGCGACGCTCACGCCTTTCTTCATCAGCGCGAGCAGGCGATCGGACGCGACCTCGAGCCCGCCCGAGATGGCGATGCAGCCGCTGTCGGCGAGGCTTCGGCAGAGCGAGGGCGTGAAGGTTTTCTCGAAGCGGATGTTGCCCCACCACGAGATCGCGAGGTTGCGCTTGGCGATCTCGCCGGCGAGCAGCTTCAGCGCCTTCGGCGGCGCCGCTTCGTCGACGAAATGGAAACCGGTCTGGCCGGTCTCGGCGACGACCTGCTCGATGCGATCGCACAGGACGCTCGCGCCGGCGACGTCGTAGCGCGAGATGTAGTCGAGCGACACGTCGCAGAAGCTGCACTTCTTCCAGTAGCAGCCGTAGGCGACGGTGAGCTTGTTCCAGCGCCCGTCCGACCAGAGCCGGTGCATCGGATTGAGCATGTCGAGCACGGACAGATAGCGATCGAGCGGCAGGCCATCCCAGGTCGGCGTGCCGACCTCGTTGAACGGCACGTCGGGCTCGCGGGCGTCGATGTACGCGCCGCGCACAAACGTCCGCACCAGCTTCTCGCGCGGCCGCTGATCGCGCACGTGCTCGATCAGCGCGAGCAGCGGCCGTTCGCCGGCATCGAGCGTGACGTAGTCGAAGAAGTCGAACACGCGCGGCTCGGCGAGCTCGCGCAGTTCCGTGTTTACGTAGCCGCCGCCGAGCACCGTGACGATCTTGGGATCGTGGGCCTTCACCGTCTGCGCGATCCGGAAGGCGGCGTAGACCGAGCCGGGGAAGGGCACCGAGAGCAGCACCATCTGAGGTCGATGCCGCTCGAGCGCTGCGAGCGTGAGACGCCGCAGTGTCTCGTCGATGAGGTTCTCCGGCGCCGCGAGCGCTTCGGCGAGCGGATCGAATGTCGGCTGGCTCTGCGCCAGCGATTCGGCGTAGCGCACGAACTCGAAGCGCGGATCAACGGCAGCGCGCAGCACGTCGGCGATGTCGTTCAGATACAACGTCGCCAGATGCCGCGCCCGATCGTGCACGCCAAGCGCGCCAAAAGCCCACGCCAGCGGATCGGCGCCGTCGTCAGCGATGTAGACATCGAGCGACTGGAAGCGCGCGCCTTCCGGCAAGAACTGCCGCCCGCTGATGCGGTGGCCGACGGTGGAATCGCGGCCCTGCAGGAACGCGATCGCCGGCCCGATCGTCGCGCGATAGCGATCGAACTGCGCGAGGAATGATGTCACTGCCGGTGCGCGCTTGCGCTCGGGAATCGCTTCGATCCGCGCACGCACAGAGTCGAGACCTTCGGCGGAGAACAGCTTCAGCACCAGCGCGAGAGCGAGATCCTCCTGCACTGCGTCGATCGCGCGCGAGCGCAGGAATCCCGTGAGGTAGGCGGTCGACGGGTAGGGCGTGTTCAGCTGCGTCATCGGCGGGATGAGCGACAGCACGCGGAGCGATGCGGTGACCATGGCCACCATTGTGACTCGCGCGGGGCGAAGCCGCGCTTGAAATCAACAGGCCGTCAGTCGCGAAAGCCTGAAGAGGCGATGGTAACGAAGCGCCCGCTGCGTCTTGAACAGGCGAATGACCGCTCAGGGTCTCCACGGAATTTGTCGCAATCGACCGAAGCAGTCATCCGAAAAACCGAAAAGCCCCGAGTGACCCCGGGGCTTTTGGCCTTGATGCGCTTGGAATGGCGGCCAGCGCGTAGGCCGCGCCAGAACGCTTGGCTACTGCGGTTGGAGCCGCACCGCCAACAGCGGATCTTCGCGCAGCGCCTTGATGATCCTTCTCTGCGAAGCCTCGATCCGCTGCACAGCCATGTCGCGATTCGCGATCTGCGTCTTGAGTAAGGCGATCTCTTCCTTCGCGCTCTTGAGCTCTGCGTAGAGTCCCTGGATCGCCGCGAGCGCGACGCCGTCGGCGTCGATCGTCGTGATCGACACGTCGTTCTCGCCGACGCCGAAGGCCGCGCTGAAGTCCTGCGCCATCGGCCCGATGTGCCGGACGCTCTTGTCCTGCGTCTTGTAGTTCCAGGTGGTGATCGGCATGTGCGCGACTTTCTCGAGCACGCCGCGCGCGTCCACGTCGGCGAAGTTCGCTTTCTTGTTGCGATCGCTCAACGACGACCAGGCGCCGGAGCCCGGTGCCAGGTGCACCCCGGCGAAACCGTCCGCCGACGACAGGAACGTCGTGCCGCCCGAAGCACGCACGAGGAAGCGATCCTTCACGGTCGGGACGAGTGCGCCCCATTGGTCGGAAATATCAGTCCCGGTGGAATCCGCCCACACAAACGAACCATCCCCCTGGGTCGAAGCCTTGTAGCCGCCGGCGAAGCTGTAGTCGCCGCCAGCGGAGTTCTCTCTTCCACCCAAGACGCTCGAATAGAGGCCCGTGGCGACGTTTGTGCTTCCTCCTCCCACGACCGAATGCCCGCCGGTTGCCCTGTTGCTTTCACCGCCCCCGATGAACGCGTGATCGGCGTTGGTCTGGATGTGGTTGTGCTCGCCGCCGGCGATGACCGAGCGATCGTCGTCAACGGTGTTGAAGCCGCCGCCACCGATGTTCGAGACTTGGCCGTTCACCGTGTTTTCGGCACCGCCACTGATCACCGACGACGGACCGTCCGCGTGATTCGCTGTTCCGCCGCCGACGACTGCCCACAGTTGGCCAGCGCGGTTGTTGTATCCGCCGCTCACGGTTGCGTGCCGCTGGAAATTCCGGTTGCCATCATCGAGTCCCGCCTGGTTTGCAGAGCCGCCAGCAACGACCGAATAGTCGTCATACGTCACATTGATGTCGGCCGACGATCCGCCACCGGAGATCACCGCACCTTCCACGCCGGAAGCGATCGTGTTGCTCTCGGAGCCGGCGATGATGGTCGGGCTGTTCGTGCGAGGGATCAGTTGCATGATCTCCTTGTTGTTGACGCGCATGCGCAGGCCGCGGTTGTCGGTCGTGCCGATGAAGTTCACCAGCGGATTCGTGCCGCTGTTGCCGGTGAGGTGCCACTCGTCCGCGACGCTTGCCGCCGGACCTTCCGGTCCCGTCGGGCCGATCGGGCCTTGAGGACCGGTCGCGCCGGTTGCGCCCGGATCGCCCTTGTCCCCCTTGTCGCCCTTCGTACCCGCGGGCCCGGTGGCACCAGCAGGTCCTGTGGCACCGGTTGCTCCCGCCGGACCGATCGGCCCGGCGACGCCTTGCGCGCCCGTGTCGCCCTTCGGCCCTTGCGGACCCGCGGGTCCCGTCGCACCCGTCGCACCGGTCGGACCGGCCGAGCCGGTGGCGCCTGTCGCGCCGTTCGCGCCGGTGTTGCCGATCTTGGCGATGATCTGCCAGTCGGGATTTACGGGCGCGGCGCTCGCGGCACAACCGCCGGTCGCCGTGCACAACCAGCTCGATCCACCCTGCGTGGCGATGTCGCCCTTGGTGTAGTTGAAGGTGGTGGTGAAGTTGCCGCGGAAGGCGTTGACGAAATTCCCGTCCGCGCCTTTGGCGCCCGCCGGTCCGGTGGCTCCGGTCGCGCCGGTGGCTCCGGTGTCGCCTTTCGGACCGGTCGCACCGGCAAGGCCCTGCGGACCCATCGGGCCGCTCGGACCCTGCGGACCCGTAGCGCCGGTCGCTCCAGCGGGACCTTGCGGACCCGCTGCGCCCGTCGGACCCGCGGGACCTGTCGCTCCCGTCGAGCCGGTGTTGCCGACCTTGGCGATGATCACCCAGTTCGGGCTCACCGGCGCCGCGCTCGCCGGGCAGCCGCCGGTCGCCGTGCACAGCCAGCTCGATCCGCCCTGTGTCGCGATCGCGCCCTTGGCGTAATTGAAGGTCGTTGAAAAGTTGCCGCCGAAGGTGTTCACGAAACTGCCAGCCGGGCCGGCTGGGCCCGCCGCACCTGTTGCGCCGGTCGCGCCGGTCGGTCCAGCCGCGCCGGTTGCGCCGGTGTCACCCTTGGGACCCGTGGCGCCTGGAATTCCTTGCGGCCCCATCGGCCCTGTTGCGCCGATCGGACCTGCCGGACCGGTTGAGCCAGCGGGACCGGTCGCGCCGGTGGCACCTTTCGGACCCGTTGCACCGATCGGACCTGCCGGGCCCACGGGACCCTGCGGCCCGGGGATCGGCGTGACCAACGACAACGAGTAAGTCGCGACGCGACCAGCCTGCAGCAGAGCGATGGAGTGCGGCGGCAGCAGCAGCGTGTTGAGGAGGTTGGTGCGCGAGACGAACACCTGATACTCGCCATCCGCTACGCCGGCAGGCAGCGTCGCTTCCATGTGGGTATCGCTCGCGGTCCCGCGCAGCGGCAACTGCGCGCCATTGAGCTCGACGTAGGGCGTCTCGGTGGAGAGCAGACCGTTGATGAACTCGGAGCCGTCGATGTAAAGGACGCGCCCCGCGCGATCCGCGTACACCGCGTTGATGTGCGTTTCGGCGCTCGCCTGCATCGTCCACAGCAAGGCGCCCAGTGCCGCGATGGTTGTCGTCGCCCTGACCAGAATGCTTCGTTGATATGACATCGCTATTCCCCCGTTGATGTATCGAATCCGGACGCAGTACGCGCCCCGCTGGGCAACACCACCTCTCCCTCGCTCAAATCCACTCGACCGAGGAGCGACCGCGCCCGCTCGTCCGCCACGATGCCGGCACCCGCCAGCACCGCTTGCGGATCGCGCCGGAACGTCGCTCGAAGCTCGGGCTCTTGCTGCAGTCGCTGGAGCAGCTCTTCGATTTTTTGGCGCATGACCCATGTCTTTGCCGTTGGTGATCGAACCTTAGGGCGGCACCCGCCGCGCTTCTTGGCGGATTCCCCGAGAAATTCCCTAGAATTTCCCGCGTGGCACAAATCCCGGCGGCAAACGGGTTAGGCTGCGGTTCTGGGGGATTCAGGCGATGGCTGACAAACGCGCCGGGACCGCGGCCCGGAGCTGGGACTTCGGGCAAGTCCATCTCGACGAGCATTCGCTAGAGCTGGTCGTCAGCGGACAAGCCGTGGAACTCGAGCGCAAGCCGCGCGAGGTGCTGCTGTGCTTGCTGCGTCAGGCCGGCAAACTGGTCACCAAGGAAGAGCTCGTCGCCCAGGTCTGGCCCGGCCGCATCATCAGCGACTCCGCGCTCACCAGCTGCATGGCCAAGCTGCGGGATGGACTCGGCGATCAGCAGCAAGCGATCAAGACCGTCCACGGCTACGGCTATCGCTTCGTCGGCGAGATTCGCGGCGCACCCGGCGACGCGAAGGATTCGGCCACTGCGCCGCGCGAGGCCGAGCGCCGCCAGCTCACCATTCTGTTCTGCGACCTGGCCGGATCGGCGCGCTTGTCCGAGAGCGCAGATCCGGAAGCGATGGGCGAAGCCACGCTCGCTTACCACCGCCACGCGGCTGGCGTCGTGCAGCGCTACGAGGGCCACGTCGCCCAGGTCATGGGCGAGGGCCTGCTGGTGTTCTTCGGCTATCCCTCAGCCCGCGACGACGACGCCGAGCGCGCGGTGCGCTGCGCCTGCGAGCTGCTCGAAGGCTTGCGCGCGTTGCCGTTCGATCCGCCGCTCACCGCGCGCATCGGCATCCACACGGGGCCGGTCGTCGTCGGCTCGCTGCAGTCGGCGACGGGCAAGGCCGAAACCATGGCCATGGGTCCGACGACGAACCTCACGGCGCGGCTGCAGTCGGTGACCGAGCCCGACAGCGTCCTCATCAGCAGCACCACCGAGAAGCTGGTGCGCGGACTATTCGCGGTCCAGCAGGTGCCGCCAATCGTGCTGGCCGGACTCGACAAGCCACTCACGGCGTTCCGCGTCCTGCACGCGAGCGGCATGCGCACGCGGCTGGAAGCCGCCGAGCACCTGACGCCGATGGCGGGCCGCGAGCCGGAACTCGCATTGATCGCCGAACGCTGGGCGCAAGCCCACGAAGGTCGCGGCCACGCTCTATTGATCACCGCCGAGCCTGGCCTGGGCAAGTCGCGCCTGATCCTGGAACAGCGTCGACGCATGCAGGGACTACCGCATCGCTGGCTGGAATCCCGTGCGTCGCCGATGGCTCGCGGCAGCGCCTACCAGCCGCTCTGCGAGATGCTCCTGCGCAGTCTTGAAGCGCCGGCACCGGCCGAACAGCTGCCGCGTCTGGAACAAACGACCGACGCCATCGGCATGGCCAGGAGCGAAGCGATCCCGCTGCTCGCCCCGCTGCTCAACCTGAAACTCCCCGCGTCTTACGCGCCGTCGCTTTATGGGCCCGAACTCAAGCGCAAGAAGACGCTTGAGCTGTTCCGCGATTGGTTGCTCGGACTCGCGCGCGCCCAGCCGCTCGTCGTCGTGATGGAGGATCTGCACTGGGCCGATGCGTCGACGCTCGAGGTCTTGTCCGGACTGCTCGAGCAGATCGCCGGCGCCCGTATCCTGCTGCTGATGACCGCGCGCCCCGAGTTCGCGCCGCCGTGGCCCGCACGCGGCCATGTGTCCAGCATCACGCTGCGGCCGCTGGTCGACCGCCAGGCAGCGCAGATGCTCGACTGGCTGATCGGACGGCACGCCGCGGCAGCCGACCTCGCGCAAGAGATCAAGGAGCGTGCCGGTGGGGTACCACTGTTCATCGAGGAACTGACGAAGCAGGTGCTGGAATCCGCGCACGACGACCGCCAGCGCGTGGTGCCGTCAACGCTGCAGGACTCGCTGATGGCACGCCTGGATCGACAGGCGGACGCCAAGGAAGTGGCGCAGGTCGCGGCGGTGATCGGCCGCGAGACTTCGTACAAATTGCTGGCGCGCGCGGTGGGCGGCGACGAAGTCGCGCTGCAGGTGAAGCTCAAGCGACTGAGCGATGCCGAGCTGTTGTTCGTCCAGGGCACGCCACCGGACGCGCGTTACGTCTTCAAGCACGCGCTGATCCAGGACACGGCGTACGACAGCCTGCTCAAGTCCACCCGCGCAACGCTGCACGGCAAGATCGCGACCGCCATCGAAGCGGAGTTCCGCGATCTCGCGCGAACTCAACCCGCGCTGATGGCGCTGCACTGGGAACAGGCTGGCCAACCGGAGCGGGCAGTCCAGTACCTGATCAAGGCCGCCGACCTCGCGGCCGAGCGACTCGCCGACGCAGAGGCGCTCGAGCACGCCGAGGCCGGGCTGCATTTGCTGAAAAAAATCCCGGAGGGGCCCGCGCGAAACAAGTACGAGCTGGGACTGCTGCTCACCTTGTCGGTCGCGAAGATGCGCCAGCAGGGCTATGGCCACCCGGAAGTCGAGGAGGCTGTCGCGCGCGCCGACGAGCTGTGCGAGGCCGTGGAGGATCCGATGCTGCTGGGCCGGGCGCTGGGCAACCTCTGGCAGGTCTACTACGTTCAGGCCCGCCCGCTCGCGGCTGCACGCACCGCCGACCAGCTCATCGAGCTGGCGCGTCGGATGAAGGTGCCGCTCATGGAATACCTGGGCCTGGCGCAGCGCGACGTCGTCAACCTCAGTCTCGGCCGATTCGACGAGACGCGTGCGTCCGCCGAACGCCTGCTCGGGGAAATGCCGCCGGAAGCCTCGAAGATGTCCATCGAGCTGATGGGACTGGACGTGCTGGCAGCATGCTCGGGGACCCACGCGTGGTCCTTATGGTTCCTGGGATTCCCGGAACGGATGCTGGCGGCCCTGCGCCGCGGACAGGACCGCGTCGATGAGCTGGCGCATCCGTTCATCACCGCTTGGTATGCGAGCATGGCTGCCTGCCCGCTCCACCTGCTGCGCCGGGACGCCGACCAGGCGATCGCGGTCGCGGAGCGCACGGTCGCGCTGGGTGAGCGATATGGTTTTTTCGCCTGGCATTCCTACGCCGCGGCCACGCTCGCCTTGGCGCGTTGCATGCAGGGCAAGCTCGAAGAAGGCCTTGCGCTGTTGCGCAACGTCCGTGAACGTCAAGAGTTCTACGGCACGCTGAACCTGCACTCGATTTTTTCCGGCATCGAAGCCGAGCAATGCCTGCTGGCGGGCCGGCTCGATGAAGCGGCCTCGGTCCTCGATCGCGCGACAGCGGTGACGCAAGCCGGCGAAACGCTGTGGGATGCGGAGCTGCACCGTGTGCGAGGCGATCTCGCGCTCAAGCGTGCGCCGCGATCCGGCGAAGCGCAGGATCGCGCGGAAGCATCGTACCGGCGCGCGCTCGAGACGGCGCAGAGCATGCAGGCGAAGGCGCTCGGGCTGCGCGCGGCGATGAGCTTCGCGCGGCTGCGCCTGCTGCAGAAGCGCAAGGCGCAGGCCCGCGAGATCCTGCTGCCGGTCTACGATTGGTTCACCGAGGGATTCGACACGCCCGACCTTAAGGATGCGAAGGCCTTGCTCGACGAGATCTAGGCACGCGCCGCCGGCGGGTGCGTGCCTGCTGCTGCTTTTCGGCCTCGCGCAAGCCGCCGACGAAGCGGCGCCAATGGTCTATCCGCAGTCGGTTCCGGTGCCGACCGACGAGCGCGCGCCGCAATCCGAACGTGACGACGACGCGCCCAAGGTGCTCGAGGACGTCGTCGTCACCGCGCAGAAAGTCCGGCAGAACAGCCGCGACGTGCCGATCTCGATGTCGGTGCTCGACGAGCGCCTGCTCGCCGACTGGGGCATCGCCGACTTGAGCGAGGCGATGCTGTTCGTGCCCAACGTCAAGGTAGAAAACGCCGGCTTCTTCCTGTCGCCGCGCGTGCGCGGCTTCAGCTTGAACAACCTCAACAAGGCGTTCGAGTCGCCGGCGGGTCTCGCACTCGACGGCATCCCTTACAGCCGCGCCGAGTACTTCAGCGCGGCGCTGTTCGACGTTTCGCAGATCGAGGTGCTGCGCGGGCCGCAAGGCACCACGTTCGGCAAGAACACGACGGCGGGCCTGATTCACATCATCACGCGCGACCCTGACGACGAATTCGAAGGCGTGGTCGACGTGCAGCGGGGCCAACTCGGGCACCAGCGCTACGAAGCTGCTGCCGGCGGTCCGCTGATCCGCGAGGCGATCAACTTCCGCATCGCCGCGCTCGACGATCGTGGTGACGGCTTCGTGCGCAACACTTCGGTGGCCACTTATCCGGAGGCGATGCCCGAGCATCGCGGCGCGAGGCGCCGCGGCTGGCGCGCGAAGCTCAAGTTCCCCAACTTGTTCGGGTCGGACCTGAAACTCTCTTACGAGAGCGTTGAGCTGCAATCGATCGGCACCGGCATGGAGCTGACGCACACGACGGAACTGGTGCGGCAAACCGTCCGCCGGTACGACCCAAGCGCCGACTTCGTGCGCGGCAACTACGTCAACTCCATCGACAGCCCCGACCAGCGCGGTACAGGCATCGACACCGGCACTCTGCAGTGGGACGGCCACGCCGGCGATTGGTCACTGGTCGGATTGGCGGGTCACTCGGTGCTGCGCATGAACCTCGCCGTCGACAACGATTATTCGCCGGTGCGCGCGGCTACGGTCGAAGGCGTCGACCGCTCGCCCACCAGCACGCTGGAGTTGCGCACCGTATCGCCGCGCATCCTCGGCGTTGACCTGCTGCTCGGCATGTTCTACCAGCGGCGCGCCATCGACGACAGCTTGCTGCGCGGGCGTTTCCACACGGGTCCATTGCTCGATCTCAACGTGGCCGCACAAGGCGGCGCAGCGGCCGATCCGCTGGCGGCGGCGCTTGAGCTGCTCGGATTGCTGCCGCCATTGCCGACGGATCTCGCGGGCACCACCGGCATCGACGCGCAACACTTCGATCAGCACGGGTCGACCATCGCCGGCTTTGGCCAGGCGGAATGGCACCTGCTGAAGCACTGGAGCCTGCAGGCTGGCGTACGCCTGTCCCGCGAAACCAAGTCCGCGCAATGGAATCAGGTGTTCGAATCGCCACCGCCGAACCTGATCCTGCACGCGATCGGGCTGGAAGAATTCACCACCGACCGTCGCATCGAAGAGAGCCACGTCGAGCCGAAGATTTCTGTGAATTTCCGGCCAACGCGGCGCCTGGGTTTGTTCCTGCACTGGGCTCGCGCCGCGAAGAGCGGCGGCTTCAACGCGTTTGCGTATCGCAATCAGGAAGGCGAGCTGGTGTTCCGGCCGGAGACCTCGACCGAATGGGGGCTCGATGCCAAGGTGGCTTTGCTCGGTGGCACCGCGGGGCTGAACCTGTCGCTGTATCGCATGGACGTGCGCGATTTCCAGGTACTCAACTGGCTCCCGCAGAGCGCAGTTGCCGGCCCGGGCGTGAGCATCGTCAGCAACGCGCCGGCGGCACGGGCACAGGGACTCGAGGGCGATTTCACCTGGCGACCGCGCACATGGCTGCTCGCACTCGTCGCGCTCGGCGTGAACGACACGGAGTATCGCGACTTCCCTGCCAACGCCTGTCCGTCGGACATGCCCAACACCGATGGTGACGCCAACGCGCGCTGCGACGCCACGGGCAGACCATTTGCCTTTGCACCGAAGCTGAATGGCACGCTCGCGTTGCGCACCACGCTGCCGTGGCCGTCGCTCGGGATCAGCGTGCTGGGCGGGTTTGCCGCGGAGTACGCATCGTCACAGCTGATGGATTTCGATCTCGACGAGCGCAACCGGCAGCCGGCGTTCTGGCGCTTGCGCGCGAGCGTCGGCGTTGGCGGCCTCAAGCACGGCTGGTCGCTCCAACTCGTCGGCGAGAACCTGACCAACGAAAAAACATACGTCCAGGAAGGCCAGCTGTTCCCCGGGATCTTCGTCGGCATCCAGGAAGCACCGCGGACTTTATTTGGGCAGTTCCGATGGGCGTTCTAGCGGCTCAAAGAAGATCGCGTGCGTCAATGACCGGAACTGGCCGAAGCGCGACAGCTGCGAAAAACCTCCAAAGCAGCCGTCGAGATCCCTATCGTCGACGAGCCTTTCGAGGGAGTTTCTTTACCCTGGGTTGTTTGGTGGGCGCCAGCTCGAGCCGGGCCTGAGCTTCGCGCTTACCAATACTTCGCAGGGACGCAATGGCGGCCTGGATCGAGGGCCTGGGCTTCGCCTTTTTGTGCTCCCAGTTGTAGACGGATACTCCGCTCACGCCGAGAAGCTTTCCGAAGTCGTCAGCTGACAAACCAAGTCGTTTGCGATGCGATGTCAGGCCGCGAGCCACGAAACGGGTCGGTTGCTCCGAAGGCGCGGGCTCGATCGAGGGCTTCGATAGTGCGGCTCTTCGAAGCACGGTGAGCTCGCGTTCGAGTGCGCCGATCTGCTTTCGGAGCGCCGCGATATGACGTCGTTGCGCTGCGGTGATGGCGCGGACCGGCGAGAGATGCTGCTTTACCGTCTTTTTGGACAGCCGCAAGATTTCCGCCTTGAGTGCGGTAGCAATGTTTGGCATTTAGTCTCGCGACGTTAGAGCAGAACGTCGATTATGCCGACTATCCGCTTACGAGGAGTGACTGGGTCGTCAGCTTCCGGCAAGAAGCGGACGCCGCTTCTCCTCTGAACTGTTCATCAAAAAGCACGGAAAGCGGACGTTACTGCCGGCAAGCCGGTTTAGTCGAACGCGGTGTCCGCCTGTTTTGCTAAGGGCGAATTGGAGGAGCATCCTTGGTTTGGTTCGACCGCTGTGAAGGAGGATGCGCCCATGACCGCTACCATTGTGAAAGCGGGGGAACGACCCGCGCTCAAAGTCCTAGGCATGCCCTTACGCATGTTGTGCGAAGCGCGAGAGACTGGCGGCGCATGGTCATTGTTCGAGGAGGATGTCCCGTTCGGAATGGGACCGCCGCCCCACAAACACGACTGGGACGAGGCCTACTACATTCTTGCCGGCGAAGTCGATTTTGAAATTGATGGTGAGCATGTCAAATCGAGCGCCGGTGATTTCAACTACCTGCCGCGCAACACTGTGCACGGTTTCAAGGGCGCGTCATCGTCGCCTGCGCGAGTTCTCATCTTTGCAGCGCCAGCGCACGGATCGGAATTCTTCCAGGAACTTAGCGAGCAAATCCGCAAGCTTCCCGAAGACGGGTCGAAAATCCCCGCGATCGGCGCTCGCCACGGAATTCATTTCATGCCGCCTCGGACTGTCAGCAGATAACTTGCTCAACCTCTGACGAAAGCGAGTCCGTTGCTAAGCGAAAGATACTGAAACGCAGACAAAGTCCGCTTCGGGCGATTGCGACGGAGTCGCTGATCGACCCGATGCGGTCGTTCGCGCTTCTCAAGATCTGCGATGAATCGCTCGACGAGCGTCATGGTTGCGCCGCCAACTCGTAGGTCATCACCGGCTTGTGGATGCCCTTCAGGTGCAGCTCTGCCTTCTCGACGCATGGCATCTGATCGTTGATCAACAGCCAGGTCGCGTGACTGAGAAGAATCTTGCCGGGATCGCAATGCGATTGAAGCCGCGCGGCGAGATTGACGTTCTTACCGAGCGCAGCGTACTTCATTCGGTCCGGCGAGCCGAAGTTGCCGATGGTGACGACGCCGGTGCTCACGCCCATGCGCACGCGCAGCACGGCGGCGATACCGGCCGCCTTCCACTTTTGGTTGAGAGCTTGCGTCGCCGCCTGCATCTCGATCGCCATGCGTACCGCGCGCAATGCGTGGTCCTTGTCGTTCGTCGCGTTCGGCGCGCCGAAAAAGATCAGGATCGCGTCGCCGCTGAGCTCGTCGACGGTGCCGCCGTGACGATCCGCGATCACGGTCATCTGCGAAAAATATTCGTTGAGCACTCGTGAGAGATCTTCCGGCTCAAGCTCTTCGGTAATTTCGGTGAAGCCCACGAGGTCGGAGAAGAAGATGGTGAGCTTGACGCGCTCGGTCTTCGCGTCTTCTGCGTGCTTGCCGCTGATGATGCGATCCGCGAGCTGCGAAGGCACATAGCGGCGAATCAGTTGAGTCGTCCGCTCCAGCCGCGATTCCTGCAGGCGCCTGGCCGCGATCAGCAACCCGAGGATGAACAAGCAAGCTGCGAAGGTGAGCAGGAGTACGAAATAGACCACGCCGACGTACCACCCGTTGCGCTGCGCCTCGAGAGTCCTGGCGATGAAGATCGGCGCATAGGGAACTTGCTCGACGACCGTTCCCAACAGCACCCCCATCAAGAGGACGAACCCGCACGCGATCGTGACACCGCCGATGCGCAACCCGAACATCATGGTCTCGATCAATCCAATCATCGTCAGCCATGCGACGAGCGGCGTGCTCCCCGGTCCAAACGCATAGAGGATGGCGATCAGGAAAACGACGTAGGGCACGTTTAGAGTCCATATCGTCCAGCGTCCTTCGGCTCCGCGATGGTTGACCACAGCGCCGACGATGGACGCAGTCGCGAGACATCCGAACCATGGCCACAGAATCCAGCGAAGGGTGTGCATGTCGATGATCATCGGAACACGCCGGCCCGCGATCTCGATTACGACATTCCCGAACCCGTGCAGTGCAGCGGCGAAGGCGCCGGCCACGGCGGTCTTGCGGCTCACCGGCCATCGATCGAATTCGATGAATCGCTCGACGAGGGTCATCGTAGAAAGCAGCTTACGCTGCCGCTCGTTCTTGGCCCGGTCAGATGCTAAGCGCGGGCAGTCATTCCTGCAAAGCGAGCGCTCAGACAAGCGCCCGCTTCCGTCGCACGCGCTTGATCAATCCGTCCGCTCCTGGCCGAATCCGGAACCCGCAACGACAACGCGCTCCGTGAGCAGATGTTCGCACCGCAACGGCATCGCATGAGGCAAGCGAAGTTCGCACCGTCAGCCAGTAGAATCCCGCGCTTGCTGACACCAGGATTCCCGCCATGCCCACGCTGTTCGACCCGATCACCATCGGGCGCTTGATCTGTCCCAATCGCATCTGGATGGCCCCGCTCACGCGCGGCCGCGGCACTCGCGATCACGTCCCGACCGATTTGATGGCCACCTACTACGCGCAGCGTGCGTCGGCGGGTTTGATCCTGACCGAGGCGACGCACATCTCGCTCGAGGGCAGCGGCTGGCCTTACGCGGGCGGGCTATGGGGCCGCGAGCACGTCGACGGTTGGAAGAAAGTCACCGACGCGGTTCACTCCGCCGGCGGCCGCATCTACGCGCAACTCTGGCACATGGGCCGCGTGGTGCATCCGTCGCTGCACGGCGTGCAGCCGGTTTCCGCGAGCGCGACGACCGCGCCCGGCAACGCGCACACGTACGAGGGCAAGCAGCCGTACGTGCAGGCGCGCGCTCTCGAGCTCGACGAGATTCCGCGCCTCGTCGCCGACTACGCGCTCGCCGCGCGCAACGCGATCAAGGCCGGCTTCGACGGCGTGCAATTGCACGGCGCGAACGGTTATCTGATCGACCAGTTCCTGCGCGACGGCAGCAATCATCGCGACGACGCGTACGGCGGCTCGATCGAGAACCGGGTTCGATTGCTGAAGGAAGTCGTCGAAGCGCTGATCGGAGAGGCGGGGAAGGACCGCACCGCGGTGCGGCTGTCGCCGAACGGCGAGATCCAGGGCGTCGACGACAGCAACCAGGACGCGCTGTTCACCGCCGCAGCCGCGTTGCTCGACCGGCTCGGCATCGCGTTCCTCGAATTGCGCGAGCCGGGACCGGAAGGCACGTTCGGAAAATCGGATCGGCCGCCGGTGGCGCCGCTGATCCGCAAGGTCTTCCGCGGACCGCTGGTGCTCAACTCCGATTACGACTTCGAGAGCGGCCAGCGAGCGGTGGCGAGCGGCGCTGCCGACGCGATCACCTACGGTCGCAAGTTCCTCGCGAATCCGGATCTGCCGGCGCGCTTCGCGAAAGGCCAGCCGCTCAACGTCGACGATCGCAAGACGTGGTACTCGCAGGGGCCCGAGGGTTACACCAGCTATCCTGCGCTCTCATCCGCGTGAAGCATTCGGCAGCGCATCACGTGCAGGCTTCCACGCGCAGGACGCCGGACTGCGTGGTGAAGTGCGCGTGCAGGACCCGCGTTGCCGCATCGTAATTCCAGCCGTCGGCGGGTTGGCCATCGATCGTGACCGCACACGCGGCGAACGGATGCTCGAGCGTCGCGAGCGAAGCTTGCAGGTCGTAGGTGCGGCTTCGCGTCGCGCGCACGTGAAGGCTCCAGCTGCCGGCGCCTTCCTCCGAAAGCCAATGCTCGTCCGAGAAGACGCGCAGCTCGGTGCGCCCTGACGGGAAGGCGAGCAGCACCATCTGGTCCAGCCGGTCGGCCATCTTCACCACGCCAGGATCGGGCGCGGTGTCGGCGAGCGTGCGCACGTCGGGCGTGAGTAGCGGCAACACCGATCCCACGCGGATCAGCAGCGGCAGCTCTTCGAGCGGCGCGGGCAGCGTCACCATCTGGCCGCCGTCGAGGACGTCGACAGCGCCGAGATGCAATCCCGTCGTCATCTCGTCGTAGGTGAGCGCTTGCCAGGCGTGAATCCAGCGATCGCCCGACGGCAGGTACACGTCTCGCGTCGTCGCGCCCTGGGTGTAAACCGGCGCGGCGAGGAGATCGGGCCGAACAGGTACTGATCGCCATGCGCGCGGGCCTGCGCGTCCGCCGGATGCGACAAAAGGTGGTGCCGCATGATCGGCATGCCGGTCTCGCGATACACCGCGTGCGCCGCCTCGAGATAAGGATTGAGCTGCGTGTGCAGCGCGGCCCAGCGGCGCCATTGGCCGATGTTCTCCGGCTCCCAGATCTGCGGACGATCGGTGAAGGTCGCGCGCCCGTATTCCTGGCCGCTGCCCTTGGTGCGCATCACCGGCGAGACCGCGCCGAACTGGATCCAGCGCTTCAGGAGCTCCGGCGTGAGCACGCGCAAATACGTCGAGACGTAACCGCCGATGTCGGAGCCCCACATCGCGATGCCGGAGAGTCCCATCGTCAGCCCGCTGGTGATCTGTGTCTGCAGACCGTCGTAGTCCCAGTCGACCGTCGGATCGCCGCCCCAGATCACCGATGTGCACGGCGCCATGCCGCGCCAGCCGGCGCGCGCGAAGCGGATCAGCGGGAAGCCGATGCGGGCTTCCTGGCGCTGCACGATGCGCGCGAGCGTGCAGTGATAATCGCGCGGGTAGCGGTTGTGCATCTGCTCGCCCGGCGTGCCGTCGTGCGAGACGACGTCGAGCGGCGTGTTCTCGCCGAAATCCTCCATGAAGCCGCGATGGCCGTCGTCGAGGACCATCCGGACGGTGTCCTCGTACAACGCCTCGGATGCGGGATTGGAGAAGTCGATCTGCGCCTGCAGCGCCACGGGCGGAAACGCGCCGCCGCCTTCGAAGCCGAGATAGCGATACGGCTCGCCCAGCGCGTTCTTCTGGATCGCATCGCCGGCGGCGAACTGGTCCCAGCGCGGCGCGTAGCGCGTGCACAGGATCGGGTTCATGTACGCGAGCGTCGGCAAGCCCTTCGCGTTGAACATCGCCGTCCGCGCCTTCTCGCCATCGCGCTTGTCGACCCAGGCATCGCACGGGAAGTAGTGCATGTGAGTCTCTGCTACGGAGATCGGCGCGTCGGCGCTCTGCAGCGCTTCGATGTAGCCGCGCTCCTCGTCGAGCGGGATCTGGTCCGGCTGGCCGTCCTGGAACCACGGGCCGAAGAAATACGGCGCGCCCGGCGCGGGCTGGCGGCCGTAGTGCGCGGTGTACGCATTCAGCGCAACGGCAGGCGTCGGTCCGGCGAAGAAGCGCAATCGCAGCGCGGTCGCCTCGACCTCGAGGCTCCACGCCTGCGCGTCCTCGGTGCCGAATCGGAAGTAGCTCGTCTCGTCGTTCTCGATCGACACGCCCACGCCGCGCGACGACAGCGCCCACGGGATCGGGTAGTAGCTGTCCTCGGGCCGTTGGCGGATCGACCACGGCGGGATCGCGAGCCGCAGGATCGGGTACTCCTCGAACTGGCTCGGGCCTTCGCCGACGTAGTTCTCGATCACGCGCCCGCGCAGGTCCGGGCCGACGTCGCGGCGGCCGGTGCCGAAGAAGCCTTCGTCGGCGTCGGCGGCGAATGCGATCCCGACGGCTTCGACGTCGGCGTCGCCGCCGGCGATGCTCATCGCGAGGCTCACCGAGCCGTCGCCGTTCTCTTCGAGCGCGACGGTGAGATGGCGGCCAAGCAGATCGGACGTCGCGAGCTCGGCTTCGTAGCGCTTGGCGTCCACTCTTGACGACAGCACTTGCGTCGCATGCGCCCAGCCGATCGCGGGCGGATCGAGCGGCGTCGAGTTCGGCTTCACCGGCGAGAGTCCGCGCGCGCGACGCGGCCCGCCGCCGGGCGTGGTCTGGAATCCGAGAGCGCCCGTCGCGCCGAGCCCGGCCTCGCAGATTTCCTGCAGCACCGCGTTGCCGGCGTCATCCGTGAGCGTCAGGCACCACGGCGACTCGGTGACGTGGAAGTGCAGTGCGCTCGAAACCGGGCGCGGCAACTCGGGCGAGGCCGCCGGCGCCAGCGGCGCCGTCGAGTTGCCGCAGGCGGTGAGCGCTACGGCGAGCGCGGCGAAAAGGAGGGATCGACCCTGCAAAAAGCCAACGCGCACTACTTCGCGCCGCCGCTCTCGAGATAGTTGCCGACCGAGGTCAGCACGGCTTCCCATTCCTTCTGCGCAATGCTGTCGACCGGATCGTTGCCGAAGCGCACGCCGACCATCTTCAGCGACGGCGCCACGCTGATCAGCTGATGGCCGTAGCCCTCGGCTGTGTAGTTGCCGGACTCGGCGCTCTCGCCCCACCAGGGCCACATGTAGCCGCGCGGCCCGCCGCCGGTCGCCTTGTCGTAGTTGTGTGACATCCGCACCCAGTCGGCCGGCATGACCTGCTGGCCGTCGAGCGAACGCCCGCCGGTGCGATGCATCTCGCCGAAGCGAAGCATGTCGCGCGCCGTCGCGAACAAGCCCATCGACGCGAACGTGTTGCCTACGCGATCGTGCATGACCAGCGCATCGTGCTGCATGCCCAGCGGCTGCCAGAGCTTCTCCGAGAGGATCTCCCAGTAGGGCCGGTGGTACACGTTCTCGAGCAGCCACGCGAGCATCTGCGCATCGCCGCTGTTGTAGCGATAGAACTGGCCCGGCGGCGAGACGCGCGTGAGCCGCAGCAGGTAGTCGTTGCGGGTCATCCCGTAGAGACCGTTGGAGTGGAAGTCGGCTCCCATCAGCACCAATTCCTCGGGCTGGTGCACCGGGACGTCGACCCAGTACGTGCCGGACTCCATGTGCAGGATGTCCTCGATGCTCGTGTCGTCCCACACGGTGCCCGCCGCATCGGGAATGTATTTCGTGATCGGGTCCTTGATCGAATCGACCAGGCCTTCCGCGACCGCGATGCCGACCAGCGACGTCGTCACCGATTTCGTGCACGACCAGAGCTGGTGGCGCGTGTTCACGTTGAAGCCGTTCTGATACGCGTCGTAGATGAACTTGCCGTCGTGCATGAACGCGATCGCATTGGTCGATCCGCTCTGCATGTACTGCGCGATGGTGCGGGTGTGACCGTTCACTTCGTACGTGAGCTGGCTCAAATCCTGCGGCACTTCGGGCAGCGGTGCGGCAGCAGGGTTGTGCGGGACCACCACGGTGGGAAGGATCACGATGACGGTCGTCACGTCCACCGGCAGCAGCAGGATCGCGACTTCGGCGTCCATCGCGTCCTGCAGATTCCGCTGCGCCTGCGCCCCGCTCAACAACAGGTTCGCGCGAGCCTGCAGTAGATCCGTCAGCGGGCCAACGCCGGGCGTGAATTCGTCGGGGGTCGGGTAGTACCGCCCGAGATGCATCGCGATGATGTCGCCGAGCCCGTCGGGGAACGTCGTGATCGCCCTCATCGCAGCGACCGGATCGGTCGGCAGCGAGTACAGGCCGCTGCGCTCGACGATGTGCGTCATCTCCTCGGCGAGGATCACGCCTTCGTTCGGCGGCGTCCCTTCGTCCGGCGGATCGCCGCCGGAATCCTGGCCGGTGCCGGGGGACTGCGCCTGATCGTCGGTGCCGCTCGCTCCACAGGCCACCAGCGCAATCGCAAGGAAAGCGCTGCCCAGAAGACGCCGCCAGACGGATGAAACCATGGTCCTGCCCCCGATCGTTGTGCTTGCTGCTCGATGGCAATGATGCCAGTGACTCCTCTCATCCGTTTGAATCAATCCCCTGGGCGGCCGGGACCCTAATCTCACCGCCATGACCACACCCACGACACCGCCCGCGGCGCCAAAGCCAACGCGCATCGCGCCGATCGTCACCCTCGACGCCAAGTCCTTCTGGGACGCCGCCGACCGTGAGGAATTCATCGGCCAGAAGTGCGGCGATTGCGGCAAGTTCGTGTTCCCGCCGCGGCCGATGTGCCCGTACTGCCACAGCCTGAATCGGCAGGACACGAAGCTCTCCGGCTTCGGCACCGTGCACGCGTGGTGCGTGCCGCGCCATCCGCATCCGTTCGGCTTCCGTGAGGCGCCGATCGTCGCGGTGATCCAGCTCGAGGAAGGCATCCGCTTCGTGTCGAACGTCGTCGGCATCGGCATCGAGGGGATGAAGCAGGACATGCCGGTCGAGGTCACCTTCGAGCCGACGATGAACAATCACAAGGTCCCGGTGTTCCGTCCGAGGACGAAGTGATGGCCGCGCGCAAATTGCAGGAAGCCGCGATCGCCGGCATCGGCGCGACGGAGTTCTCCAAGGAATCCAAGCGCAGCGAGCTGCAACTCGCCGCCGAGTGCTCGAAGCTCGCGTGCGAAGACGCGGGCATCGATCCGCGCGACATCGACGGCATGATCACGTTCACGATCGACAACAGCGACGAGGTCAATCTCGCGCGAGCGCTCGGCGTGAAAGATCTCGCGTTCACGACGCGCATTCCGGGAGGTGGCGCGGCTGCGGCCGCGACGCTGTACCAGGCGATGGCGCTGGTGAGCGCAGGCCTGTGCAAGAACGTGCTGATCTGGCGCGCGATGAACGAGCGCAGCCAATATCGATTCGGCCAGAACCCGAACCAGCAGATGATGAGCTACCAGTCCGGCAATGGAACGGGATCGCTCTTGTGGTGCGTGCCGTTCGGCGCGATGACGCCGGCATCGTGGGGCGCGCTGCAGGCGCAGCGTTACATGTGGAAGTACGGCGTCACCAATCGCGATCTCGGCTACATCAGCGTGCAGCAGCGCAAGTACGCCGCGACCAATCCGAAGGCGTGGTTCTACGGCAAGCCGATCACGCTCGAGGATCACCAGAACAGCAAGTGGATCATGGAGCCGGTGCTGCGCCTGCTCGACTGCTGCCAGGAATCCGACGGCGGCCAGGCGATCCTCGTCACCAGCCTCGAGCGCGCGAAGGACCTCAAGCAGAAGCCGGTGAAGATCGTCGGCGCCGCGCAGTCGATCCCGTACAACGTCGAAGTGATCTCGAACTACTACCACGACGATCTCACCGAAATGCCGGAAGCGAAGGGCACGGCGAAGCGCCTGTGGGAGCAGACGGGCCTGAAGCCCGCCGACATGCAGGCCGCGATGATCTACGACGCCTTCACGCCGCACGTCCTGTTGCAGCTGGAAGGTTTCGGCTTCTGCAAGCCGGGCGAGGCCGCGGGCTTCGTGAAGTCGGGCGGCATGGCGATCGACGGCAAGCTGCCGGTGAACACGCACGGCGGCTTGCTCGGCGAGGCGTACATCCACGGCATGAACACGATGGCCGAGGGCGTGCGCCAGGTGCGCGGCACCGCCGTGAACCAGGTGAAGAACGTGCAGCACGTGCTGGTTTCGTCGGGCATGGCTGGAGCGGTGCTCGGCGCCGCTTGAGGTCGTGACCGCGATCACGCTCAAGGTCGATTCCGGCGAGCGGATCGACGGCGAAGACGCGCTCTTCAGCGGCGTGTCGGTGTTCCTTCCGCAGGGCGAGGCGAAGGCCGCGCTCGTGTGCCTCGCCGGCGGCAACATGAATCGCCGGTACTTTGATCTTCAAGCCGACGGCGATTCGTCGTTCTCGTTCGCGCATGCGTTGACGCAGCAGGGCTTCGTCGTCGTCTCGATCGACCATCTCGGGCTCGGCGACAGCAGCAAGCCGAAGGACAGCTACGCGATCACGGCTGATCTGCTCACGCGCGCGAATGCTCATGTGACCGCCGAGGTTCTCGCGCGCTTTCGCGAAGGCCGCTTGCAAGCCGGCGTCGCGGCGATGCCGGCATTGAAGGGCATCGGCGTCGGCCATTCGATGGGCGCGATGATGACCGTGCTCCAGCAGGCGCACGCGAAGCAGCACGTCGCGATCGCGCCGCTCGGCTTCTCGACGCGCGGCCTGCCCGAATACATGCCGCCGGCGGTCGCGAAGTTGCCGCAGCAAGAGCAGCGCGCGCAGCTGGTGACGCTCGCGAAGAAGATGTTCGTGGAGAACTATCCGGTGATCCGCTCGGCCGGCGCCGGTGCGAACGCAGAGTTCTACGGCAGCGCCAGCGCGGATCGGCGCGGTGTCGCGGCGCTCAAGGCCGCGACCGATTGCCTGCTGCCCGTGCCGGCGTACCTGTCGATGCTGCCGAACAACGTCGGTCCGGAGGCGGCACAGATCGACGCGCCGGTATTCCTGGGCCTGGGCGAGAAGGACATGGCGGGCCCGACGCACCAGATCCCGGCGGGGTTTCCGCGCAGCCGCGACGTGACTCTGTACGTGCAGCCCGATGCCGGCCACAGCCATTTCCTGTTTCCCACCCGTTTGGACCTGTTCCGGCGCTTGGGGGATTGGGCAAAATGGGTCATTACCCGACCTTAAAGAGCGGAGCCTTCGAGATGGGAGCACCGTTGAAAGCCGGCGCGCGCTTCAAGAGCGCGGTCTGCGACACGCAGGTGATGGTGATCAAGGCGCCGGCCGGCGAATTCGATCTGTGTTGCGGCGGCGCCGAGATGCTCGCGGCCACCGCGACCGCGACCCCGGGCGCGAAGCCCGACCCGAATCACGTGGGCGGCACGCTGATCGGCAAGCGCTACGTCAACGCCGACGAGTCGGTCGAGCTGCTCTGCACGAAGGGCGGGCAGGGCTCGCTCTCGCTGAACGGCACGGCGATGGAAGTGAAGCAGGCGAAGCAATTGCCGTCGTCGGACTGATTCCGCGGGGGCCGCACCGATGAACATCGCCACCATTCTCGACATGGCCGCCGAGGCGTTCGGCGATCGCTGCGGCGTCGTCGCGGGTGGCAGCCGCTTCGACTACGCGACGCTGCGCACGCTGGCCCACAACGCGGCGGCGCAGATCAAGGCCAGCGGCGCGAAGTACGTCGCGCTGCTCGACGTGAACAATCCTGCGTTCCCGGTCGCGGTGTTCGCCGCCGCGTATGCCGGCGTGCCGTTCGTGCCGCTGAACTATCGGCTGACGAAAGCGGAGATCAACGAGCTGGTCGAGCGCGTCGCGCCGGCCTTCATGATCACGAGCCCCGACTATCGCGCGCTGATCGAGCCTCGCGCCGGCGTGCAGATCGTGATGCGCGACGATTTCCTGAAGCTGCCGGCCGCGGCGGCTCCCGAGCTCGTCGAAGATCCCCGCGCGGTTGCGGTTCAGCTCTTCACCAGCGGCACGACCGGCAAGCCCAAGGCGGCGATCCTGCGCCACGAGAACCTGATGTCGTACATCGTCGGCACGGTGGAATTCGGCGCCGCCGGCGAAGACGAAGCGACGATCGTCACGGTGCCGCCGTACCACATCGCGGGCATCTCGGCGGTGCTGTCGTCCACGTACGCCTGCCGCCGCATGGTGCAGATGGAAAGCTTCGAGCCGCGCGCGTGGCTCGAAGCGTGCCGCACCGAGAACGTCACCAACGCATTCCTGGTGCCGACGATGCTGTCGCGCGTCGTCGAGCATCTGGGCGATCGGCCCAGCGATCTGCCGGCGCTCAAGGCCGTCGCCTACGGCGGCGGCAAGATGCCGCTGACGATCATCCAGCGCGCGATCAGGCAATTCCCCGGCGTCGATTTCACCAACGCCTACGGGCTGACCGAAACCAGCTCGACGATCTGCGTGCTCGGACCCGACGATCATCGCGCCGCCGCCGGCCACAGCGATCCGAAGATCGCGCGGCGCCTGGGCTCGGTGGGCAAGCCGACCGGCGCGGTCGAGATCCAGGTCCGCGACGAATCCGGCCGCGTGCTCGGCGCGGAGGAAGCGGGACTCGTGTTCGTGCGCGGCGGCCAGGTCTCCGGCGAATACCTTGCGCTCGGCAGCCAGCTCGACGCCGACGGCTGGTTCCCGACCCGCGATCGCGGTTACGTCGACGCCGACGGTTATCTGTTCCTCGACGGTCGCGCCGACGACGTCATCGTGCGCGGCGGCGAGAACATCTCGCCGGGCGAGCTTTCCAGCACATTGGGATCCTAAGCTTAGAATTCCACGTGGACAAGTTGTCGCGGCCGCTTCTATAGTGTCACCTAAATACTAGTGACTCCAGCGTAACTGGACTGGCCACAGTTAGGCCGCAAATGTAATCACACTGGCTCACCT
>JADMIO012720197.1_pt1 | contig 85904 bp, 62 predicted proteins | sample 8958161 | NCBI WGS metagenome assembly JADMIO01 (sample SAMN16585339, study PRJNA669376) | soil metagenome | isolation source: Crop rotation soil | place: USA: Cullars Rotation, Alabama | collected 2011 | reverse complement strand
CGCGACAACTTGTCCACGTGGAATTCTAAGCTTAGGATCCCAATGTGCTGGAAAGCTCCCTTCCATATCGCTGTTCAAAGCAGCCCCTCAAAAGAAATGAAATCCACTAATGTAATTATATTCTTGGCGCTGTTATCGGTTTTGTCTCTGGCAGCTCAACCGGACGAAGCTACTTTGCTTCGCGAGGGGAGAGCTTATTTTGCCGTCAAAAATTTGCCAAAAGCAAATAGCTCTTTTGCAACCGCGCTCGCGATAAATCCGGCCAATCAAGAGGCAAACGTTCTCTATTCAATCACGCGTCTTATGAGCTTGCCCGACAAGCCTGCCGTTAGCGAAATCCTGGATTGGCTCGGGATTTCCAAGACTAATCGCAACGTTTTGGCATGGAAGCCAGATCGCAATCCAGAGACAAACGGAGTGTACACCATCGCGAAGGGCTTTAGTCTCGAAGCGGTAAATGGAGTTTTGCGCTCCGTTGTCCTCAACGAAGTCCGCGCCGCCATTGCTAATCTCGAAAAAGTCACCCCCACCTTCGCCATGTGGCTAACCGCCTCGGAGACGGGCACGCACAGCGGAGTTGTGCTGGATTATGGCGACACGGTCATGATTCGCGCGTTCTTGCGCGGCTGGGAATACCTCATCCTCACGCTCAATTCATTGGACTTGGATGCCCAGATTGAGGCTCTGATCTACCTGAAGACCACCCATTTTGAATGGATTCAGGATTTCATGGAGCAAAACCCCAACTTTATCCGATATGGAAGCGCTGCTGATTTGCCGGGAGCCAGGCAGGCCTTTATCAGCTTTGTGGATCTGTACCAGGAGGGCTCGCGTCTCATTCGATCCAGGCCCTCGGAGACCACCCGCCTCTTCAATATGGACCAAAACGCGCGGGTAAATGAATCAAGGTTCAGGACCATTCTCGCCGATCTAAAATCCTCCCTCCTTCAGCCAACAACTCTGCACGACTACACAAACATTACCGTGAACCTCGGGCGCCATTTTCAAGGATTTACTCAGCCTCGGGATTTCCTGCCACGATTTCACAATGGTTCAGTTGTCGTGGGAACGAGTCCCGATCCAACTTTTGGCGGTTTGGTGTCCGGCGTGACACGCCAGAATGTCGATACTTTTTTAGCGGGATTTTTGCCCACGGCCACAGTTATCGGCCCTTCCAGGATTTTGCCCGATCACACTTTCGAGTTTGATGTGGAAGTCTTAAATCAATATTACGCTATCGAGGCCAGCAGTAATTTGGTTACCTGGTCGTTTGTTCAGGGAGTGGTAGTGACAAATGGGTTGATTGCTTTCAAGCCTCCCATTTCGGCCTCCGAACCCCATCGGTTTTATAGAGTTGTGAATCTCAGCAACACCCTTCAGATCAGAGGCGGGCTGGTTAGCGCGTTTCCCGTCAAAAAGGCCCGTGTCCGCATTCAAGATTTTCCGGATGTCATTGAATTGGATAGCGGGGCCAGTTTTGCTCTTCCTACGCATTGGCCAAAAGGGGCCCCCATAACCCTGACGGCGACGATTGAGGCCGATGGATATCTGTCTCAAACAATCACAAACAAGGCTTTTTATAACGGTTGGTATTTTAATTTTTCCCTGGTGCCCGATCCCAAATTTCGCCCCGCATCGGTCGCGGGAAAGCATTTTACACTCTCCACATCCGCCGGAGCCGTGTTCGACATTAAGCTTGGACTTGATGGCCGTTGTGATTTTCAGGGCGAGCCAGGGTACTATTACCAATTAGATTATCCATACACGCTCCAAATTCCGATTTTTCTTGATGCGGGTGGTTTTAAATCCATTGACATGCAATTCACTGGCCCAGGCGTGGGCAACTTCAGATTGACTTCCTCCGGCGCTCTTCCCCTCACTGGTTCGTTCGTGGAGGTTCCTGACGAGGGAGGCACCACCGGTGGCACGACCGGCACAACCACTGGAACGACGGATGGCGGCGCTAATGGAACAACCACCGGCGCCACGGATGGCGGCGCTAATGGTTCGACCAACGGGACCACCACCGGTACGACCGGAGGCTCGGCTCCTGCTACCTTGGCCTACAAGAATGTGCAAGTGAATGTCCAGGAAGGCCTGGCTGGCCGTGTGACTTATCTAGTTGTCCTGGACAATAGCTCGTTCACCATCGCTGGCAACGGTGTTGGCTCCGGAAATTACACGTACACTCCTGGCGGGGGTTCAACTGCCGTCCTGTTCTTGAACTTTACTACCTTCGTGGGGGTCAATAGCGACACGATGAATCTCACCTTTAATGCCGATGGCAAAACGGGCACGTTCGCAGGGTCACAAATCGACAATGGGGTGCCATTCGCTGGCAACTTCCACGGAACCTTTGAGATTCTGACCCAAGGCGGCACGGACGGGACTACGACCGGGACGACTACAGGCGTTACGAATGGATCAACGGATGGGACAACCACCGGTTCCACCGGCGGCAGCCCTCCTGCCAGCTTAGCTGGGAAAAACGTGCGAGTGACGGCGGCGGAAGGTCTTGGCGGCCCTGGCCAAGTATATACTGTGGCGCTAACCGATAGCACGTTCAGTATCACTGGCACTGGCACGGGTTCTGGAACTTACACCTATACGCAAGGCGTCGGGTCGTCGGCCGTGCTTTTCCTGAACTTTACGAGTTTCCCAGGAGTAAACAGCGATACGATGAATCTCACCTTCAATGCCGATAACAGAACTGGAACGTTCACCGGCTCGCAAATCGACAATGGGATCCCATTCGCCGGCAACTTCCACGGAACCTTTGAGATTCTCGCTGAGGGCGGCACTGATGGAACAACGACTGGCACGACTACAGGGGCTACCAATGGAACTACTGACGGCGGCACAAATGGGACAAGCACTGGCGCTGCGGATGGTGGTGCCAATGGAACAACGACCGGAACGACCGACGGCGGTACGAACGGCTCGACCGATGGCGGAGCCAATGGATCCACGACCGGCACGACAGGAGGTTTGGCTCCAGCCAGTTTGGCCGGCAAGAACGTGCGTGTCGATGTCACCGCGGGCGGCGCGGCTGGAACCGGCGCCTATGGGCTGGAACTTCGCGGAAATAACTTCCTCGTGACTGGCGGCCCAATCGGCCACGGTTCTTTCAGCTACACCCCCAATGGCAGCGTCGCCAACCTGCACCTTATCTTCATAGGAGATTTCGCCGGGGACTTCGACGACATGAACCTCGTGTTCACCACTCCAACCTCAGGAACCTTTACCGGCGTTCAACTCGCCGACAAAAATCCATACAACTTCTCCGGTATTTTCTCGATCACCAATCCTTAAGGCCCGATCAAAAGCTCTGGAGCCTCGCGTTGCAATGATTACTTTTATCTTCATGCTCGATCGTTAGTGTGAATTCGTGAGTCAACTGGCTTTTCCACGTTTAATCGCACCCCATCCCCGACTTGGGGCCTACAAACCTTTCCGATAAACATGCTGCGTCTTAGTCCGGCTAAAACCCATGGCCGGATAAAAGCATGGCTCTCCAGCCGGTTCGCATTGCTGCGTACAACCACGGCTTGGGCCTCGATCTTTGCCGCCCAACGCTCTGCCTCCTCCAGAAGCAAGCGGCCAACGCCTTGCCGCCGCACCTTTGGCGAAACAATCAGTCCCACGATTTCGACACGGAAGCCAGATTCGAGAATGTGAGCCGAATGCGCTTGAAGCCAGGCGACAGGCTCATTTGACGCATCGGCCGCGACCAAAAGCAGGTCCGCCGGCGAAGCCAAAATCGCCCCCACCCGCCCGCGCATCGTCTCCAACGGCGTTGGATAGCCAAGCTCATCCGCCAATCCCGCAATCGCTGAGGCATCTTCTTCCGTGGCGGATCGCACCGCAAAAAGGGTCTTTTTCATGCTCACCCGGCAAAGTCAGTTAGGACAAGCGCAATAACCTCTGGCCGTCTCCCAACTAATTCAACTTGTGGAAGTTTAATCGCATTCAAATTTAGAACACACGAGAAAACGGGCCGGGTCGCCAAATGGCGCCGACTCAATTCTATCCTGCTACGCTTGCTCAAAAAGCATTCTTGTCGATAAACCCTCGGTGGAACAGCGCACCGCGATTTTTACTTAATCAAAATTGGCCTGTGAAAAAGATTGCCACGTATTCCCACACTCGTAGAATCGCCGCCAGTGAACCACCTTCATAGTGTTGCGAAAGCAAGACTTCGGGCTGGTTAACTCTGTTTGCAGCTAGCGCTTGTTTAACCCGTGAGAAACGTTCCGAGGATCATCGTCCACGTCCCGGGCCCGTTGCGGAAAGATTGTGCGGGAGCCGCCGAATTGGGTCTCGCCGCTTCGACCGTACGCGGCGCTTTGGAGGAATTGGAGCGGCTCCACCCCGCCGTCCATCGCAGCGTTTGCGATGAGACCGGCGCAGTCCGTCGCCACATTAATCTTTTCGTGAACACCGAACACATGCGGGACCGAAAAGGGCTAGACACGCCGCTTAATTCCGGCGATGCGCTCACCATCATGACAGCAGTTTCAGGGGGGTAATTATGCCAGATAAAACAATTCTTTGCATCGGAACCAAAAAGGGCCTGTTTGTGGCCGAGTCGTCCAAAACCCGCCGCAGCTTCGCCCTGCGCGGCCCGTTTAATCCTGGCGTGTCGGTTTACTCGGCCTTGATTGACTCTCGGAATTCTCCGCGGCTATACGCCTCGAGTTGCAACCCATTCTTCGGAATGAAAGTCCTGCGCTCGACCGATCTTGGCAACACCTTCAAGGAGACCAAGTCCGCCCCGGCCTTTCCCAAGGACGACGGTCGCGCGCTGGCCAACATCTGGGCGATCGAGCCTGGCCCTGGCAAAAAAGATCTCTGGTGCGGGGTCGAGCCTGCCTCGCTCTTCCGCAGTGGGGATGCAGGCGATTCCTGGGAAATGGTGCCCGGTATCAGCAACCATGAACATTCACGCAAGTGGCACCCCGGCAACGGCGGCCTTTGCATGCACACCATATTGCGGGATGGCAATCGGGTGCATCTTGGCATCTCGACTGGAGGCCATTACATGAGCGAAGATGGCGGCGAAACTTTTCAGGCCGCCAACAATGGCGTTGGCGCTGGTTTCACGCCCGACCCGTACCCCGAGTTTGGTCAGTGCGTACATAAAATCGCCGGCCATAAAGACGCCCCCGGCCGGCTCTACATGCAAAACCACGGCGGCTGGGCCGAGTGGGATGGCCCCGGCGGTCGGCGGCCGGACATCGGCGTGCTGCGCAGCGACGACCATGGTAAAACCTGGCGCTCCATTGCTAAAGGTCTTCCATCCGACTTCGGTTTCCCCATCGTTGTCCATCCCCAAAACCCCGACGTGGTCTATGTCTTGCCACTGGATCCCTTCACTCGCACTTGTCCCGGCGCCGCTCCTGCCGTCTGGCGCAGTGAAAACGGCGGAAACTCCTGGAAAAAGCTAACCAAAGGTTTTCCCAAAAAGGAGTCGTATGTCACGGTCCTTCGCGACGCCATGGACGTTGACGAACACTCCACCCCCGCTCTCTACTTCGGCACCACAACCGGAAAAATCTGGATCGGCCGCGATGGAGGTGAACAATGGGATTGCCTCTTCGATTCGCTGCCGCCCATCAACTGCGTCAAGGTCGCCGTCGTGTAACGCTGGGCACAAACACCTGCCCGAATTTCGTTGCGCGCTTTCGCGGGCGAAATTCCCGCCAACCTATGACACTCAACCAGTTTTGGAGCATGGTTGACCAGGTGCATCAGGCCTCTGGCGGAGACATGAAGCGAAAGTGTGAGTTGTTGGATTCGCAATTGCGAAGTTTGAGCTTGGAAGAGGCCCTGTCGTTTGACGGACACTTCACCGACTGTCTGGACCGTGCCTATTCATGGCCAGTGTGGGCAGCCGCCTACATTATGGGCAGTGGCTGTTCGGACGACAGCTTTTGGGATTTTCGCAGCACGCTGATTTCCATGGGCCGCGAGATCTACGAGCGCGCCATGGCAGATCCAGAGTCGCTTGCTGAGCTGGACTTAGAGAATGGGGATGAGATGCAGTGGGAGGGCTACCAGTATGTTCCCGGCAAGGTCGCGGAAGCCTTGAGTGGCGGCCGTGAGTTCCCTCGCTCACGCCCGCATCCTAAAGAACCGTCTGGGGCTCCGTGGCAGGAGAGCGCTGTTGCCGAGCTTTATCCGAGGTCGGCGAAGAGATATCGATATAAGGGCTGAGGGTCAACGTAAAGTCAGAAAAGGGGGCCTGCAATCTTTTGAGGCTCATTGGTGCGCCTCTGCTTGATATTGAATTTCTTAAAATACACTTACTGCTGCTTCGATGGAGATCGTGGTCTTGCAACTTGCGGAATCAGAGACGCCCCAAAGGTGCGACCCGCATGGACCTTTCGACGACTTGGCGCCACCATCGGTAGGTTGACCGAATCATATGCACAAACATCCCACAATGAGCTGGACAGCCGCATTTCCCTGCGGGTTTCTGGCTCTCTTTCTCTGCCTCTTGGCGCCAGAGCCGGCACGGTCGCAAGAAACGGTCAATCACGACGATTGGAGGACGGCGTCGCCTGAAGAAGTAGGACTCGATTCGGGTGCGCTTGCGGAGATGTTCGACTTCGTTCGGCAGCGTGAGGTTCCTGTGCATAGCGTGCAAATCGTTCGCCACGGACGGCTGGTTCTGGACGCCTACTTTTATCCATTCACCTCTGTGATGCGCCATGACGTAGCCTCCGTCACGAAAAGCATAACGTCCACGCTGGTCGGGTTGGCTATTGAACAGGGCTGCCTGCATGATGTGCAACAACCCGTTGTCAGCCTTCTCCTAGGGCGAGCTTTCGCAAATCCTGACGAACGAAAACAAAAACTGACCCTTGAACATCTCTTAACCTTGACCGCCGGGTGGGACTGTGGACTGGAACCAAATGAGGCGCGACTTTTCGAAATGCGTCGCAGCCCGGATTGGATTCAATTCATGCTCGACCTTCCGGTAGTCGCTGATCCTGGGAGCCGCTGGGCTTATTGCAGCGGCAACTGCCATGTTTTGTCCGCGCTTCTCACCGAAACAACTGGCACAAACGCGCTCGGGTTCGCGCGCCGCAAACTCTTCGCGCCGCTTGGTATCCATGATGTCGCGTGGCCAGGGGATTCGCGTGGGAACAATCATGGCTGGGGCGATCTTCAATTACGCCCTTTGGACATGGCCAGGATTGGGCAGATGCTCCTCCAGCGCGGTCGATGGCGGGAACAGCAGATTGTTCCCGAAGCTTGGATCGCCACAGCTACGCGAGCACACGTCGAGCGCACCAGCAATCGCGACCACTACGGCTACTTTTGGTGGGTCAAAGGCAAAGATTATCCCGGGATGTTTGAAGCTGTCGGCCGGGGCGGCCAGCGAATCAATGTCTGGCCGGCGAAAGACATGGTCCTGGTTTTCACAGGTGGAGGATTTGAATCGGGAGATCTGGCCCAATTCGTCCTTCGAGCCCTTAAGTCTGATAAACCCCTGCTGGCGAATCGCGAAAGTTTCGCACGTTTGAAAGATCGAATCGGGGCGGCGACGAAGCCTCCAGCGGCGCGACCGCTCGTCGAATTGCCACCCTTTGCCAGTCGTATTTCCGGGAGGGAGTATCGATTTGCCGCCAACAGCTTGAATCTAAAAACACTGCGCTTCACCTTCGAGAAGGTTTCCGAAGCGTTTGTAGAAACCTTGTGGGAAGGTCGCGAAATGACTGTTCCATTTGGATTGGACGGCGTCGAACGCTTTTCAATCAATAGCATTATCGATCTTCCCCAGGCGGCCAAGGGCCAGTGGCTCAACGAACGTACTTTTCTGCTCAACCTCGACCTGGTTGGGGGCGTTAACTTTTATCGTGTGAAGCTTTCCTTCTCTGATGATGGCAGCAAGGCGGCTGTGGATTTGAGCGAACGCACCGGTTTGAGCGCGGAGCAGTTTACGGGGTCGCAGGTTGGAGGCGCAGGATCGACGCGGAATTGATGGCTAAAAGAGCGCATTCAATGTTCCGCACTGATTAAAGCCAGTCTTCAATCCAAAGATTTGTTCGTTTGCCGGCTCGAATGTTTGCTTCCTCAAGAGATTTCATTTGAATCGGTGTTAACGCTTAAATCAGTCTGGCTTGGGCATTACAAGAAGCAGGAAGCCCGCTGAAGGACCATTCCTCCCTAAGTCATTGCGATTCCTCTTTTTCCTCGAGGGAGAAAGAAATTTTTCATTGCTTTGGGCCTCCTGGAGGGGTAATTCCATTCCTAACGCCATCGTCATATAGCCTATGAATCATAAACTTTCTCGTCGCTCTTTCATTGCCTCCACCGCTGTTGCCGCCACTGCGCTCGCCGCGCCCCGCGTCTTGACCGCGAAGAAGTCCGAGAAACAACTGGTCGTAGGCTCAGGCGAGCATCGTTACGAAGTCATCCACAACTGGCCTCAGTTGCCTGACAAGTATTCGTGGCAGACGACCCACAATGTGGCGGTCGACAAGAATGGCATGCTTTATGTGATTCATGAAGGTCGCGAGAATCTCAAAGATCATCCTTCCATTTTTGTTTTCGACAAGAAGGGCAAATTCGTGAAGGCATTCGGCAACCAATTCCAAGGCGGTGGCCACGGTTTGGAGGTCCGCAGGGAAGGCAAGCAGGAATTCCTCTATGTGACCGGTTACCAGCAGCTCAAGAATTTCGCGAAATTGACTCTCAATGGCGAAGTCGTCTGGGAAAAGCGGGCTCCGATGGAATCCAAGCTTTACCCAAAGGACGAGGACACCAAGCCGACAAAACGCTGGGGTCGCGATGCCTTCATGCCCACAAACTATGCCTTCTTGCCAGACGGCGGTTTCTTCCTGGCCGACGGGTACGGATCGTTCCGCATCCACCGTTATGACAAGGATGGAAAGTGGCTGTCCATGTTCGGTGGACCTGGCAAGGGACCTGGGCAGTTCGATACTCCCCACGGACTCTGGATCGACAATCGTCCAGGGCATGAATCCTCGCTCGTGGTCGCCGATCGGGCCAACAAGCGTTTGCAGTGGTTTACCTTGGCAGGCAAACATCTCAAAACTTTGGATGGCTTTATCCTGCCCGCGAACATTGACTCGCGTGGGGATGTCTTGCTCGTGCCGGATCTAAGCGCGCGCGTCACCTTGCTGGATAAAAATGACCAGGTGATCACCCATCTGGGAGAGGATCCAGCCTGGCGAGAGCAAGTGTTGAAAGACAACATGAAACTCCGCAATAGCGCGACTGGGACTGAATGGGTTTCAGGCAAGTTCCTGCACCCTCATGACGCCTGCTTTGACCCGGCAGGGAACATTTATGTGGCGGAGTGGGTGAACACCGGGCGCATTACCAAGCTGCGCAAAGTGAGCTAGGACAGGTCCCCAGCGAAAGCCCTGAATGATACGAGTCCTCGGAACTACCAAAAAACTCTGCGGCGGGTTTACCCGCCGCGAGATGCTGCGCATGGGCGGGCTCTCGCTCCTCGGGTTGTCGTTGGAAGACTTGTTGCGGGCTGAGGAAGCGCAAAAGGTTCAGCCAGGCTCTGGGAAGGCAAAATCCGTTATTCTCCTCTACCTGTTTGGCGGCCCTTCCATTCAGGAGACTTTTGACCCAAAGCCGAACGTCCCGCGCGAATTTCGCGGGGAGTTCGGGTCGATTCCGACATCGGTCCCCGGCATTCACTTCTGTGAGTACCTGCCCCGAATGGCGAAGTGGATGAATCGCTCCACGCTCATCCATTCGGCCACGCATGACATGAATGATCACAGCGCCGGTCTGCTTTATACCATGACCGGATCGCCGCCGGATAAGCTGGAATCGCTTGTGCCCACGCTTCCCACTCAATGGCCCAGCATGGGATCGGTCATTGAATATATCAACCGGCACGAGCGCCGCACCATGCCAGGCAACGTCTGGATGCCGTGCTATCCGGGTTGGGGCGACAAAATCACCCGGCCCGGGCCCTTCGCGGGATGGCTCGGCCACAAATGGGACCCGCTCATTACCCAATGCGAGCTGACCAACACCTACAAACCGAAGGATTTTTACGATGTGCAGCGGGAAGCAACCGGACGAATCCTGCCGCTCGGGACTGAATTGCATCCGGATATCACTCTTGACCGGTTCAAAGGCCGCCAGCAGTTGGGGGAGCAACTCCAGGCGCAAGCCGGGAAGGTGGGGAATTCAGAAGCTTATGAAGGCTTCGATATGTATCAACGCCGCGCGTTCGATATCCTCGCCGACGCCAATTCCGCCCAAAGCCCCTGGCGATCTTTCGACCTTTCCGGTGAAACGCCAGCCACGCGCGACCGGTATGGCCGGCATCTCTACGGCGAGGCCACACTGATGGCCCGGCGTATGGTTGAGCGCGGCGCGCGGTTTGTAACCGTCTGTTGGGAGTGTTTCGAGAAGTCCGGCGCGGACCCAACCGCCTGGGATACTCACGTGGGCCACTTCCCAATCCTCAAGAATTTCCGCCTTCCATGCCTGGACCAGGTGTACTCCGCGCTCTGCGAAGACTTGGAGGCGCGCGGGTTGCTCGACGAGACGCTGGTGGTTGTGATGGGAGAAATGGGCCGGTCACCAAAGGTGAACGGCAGCGGAGGCCGCGACCATTGGTCCTATCTGTACAACATTCTGCTCACTGGCGCTGGAGTTAAGAAGGGCTACGTCCATGGAGCCTCGGACGACAAGGGAGAACGGCCAACCGAAAGTCCAGTGAGTCCGTCCGATTTCATTGCCACACTTTATGCGGCAATGGGAATCGACCAATCAGTTATCTTGGAAGGAGCCGATGGCCGACCGCGCGCAATTACACCGGGTGGCCGGATCATCCGCGAGATTCTCGCCTGAGCCCTAGGTTCGGCAAATCTAATACCGCACATCCCGCCAGGTCTCGACAGTGATTTGTTGAGACTTCTTGTAGGCGGCATGTCCGTCGTAGTAGAGTAGATTGGATCCTTGGCTATGTCGTTTAGCAGCGATTCGTCTCTCAGGACTGAGGGTTTTGCCATTTGACCCATAAGGCAAATGGGCCGGTGTCCAAACGTCATTAAGCTCTAGCGAACTCATATTCAGTTCGGTGATCACGGGCCGCCAATTCCCATTTTCGTTATCGGCGAAGTAAGCGGTTTCCACCGGAATCTGAACTTTGGAAATCTTCTGCAATCCCCTGACCTCACGCCCGAAAACATCCTTGGGATTCGTGAACTCCCAGGCATTCACCACGTAGCAAATCAACTGCCTTTGCAACTTATTCTGGAACTTGACGGCGGGGTAACTGGGGCAGGTGTAGATTTTGACTTTCGCAAACTCCCTGGTGGTGCGCTGGCCCAAGTTCGGCGTGAGGACTTGCCACCAAAGCGGATCGTTTCCGCGCGGCACAAGTCCGTTGCTATCCTCGGAGTAAATGAGCATGGCGATTCCCATCTGGCGCAGGTTATTGATGCATTGCGTTTTGCGGCCAGATTCCTTCGCTTTTGCCAGAGCAGGAAGAAGCATCCCCGCCAGGATGGCAATGATTGCGACGACGACAAGAAGTTCAATGAGCGTGAATCCACGTGTCCCAAAATGGGCGTTCGTTCGGGCTTGCATCCAAGCAGCTTACAAAGTCATCAGCCGCTTGGGAAGCCCTTCGTGGCAAAATATTCTCTCAATGCGCTAGCAGGCTTGGAGAATCCAAGCGCTGGAGCAACACCCCACGCAAAACCGGTAGTATCCACCCTTGGTCTGCTCGCATCTCCATATCAAACCGCCGGCTTGACCTTGGATTCTTGCCGGCGCGCCGAAACTCGCCGCTCAAGGGCGCGCTCGAAGCTGACCAGTTCCCGGATATAACTGTTGTACTGGGAATGGGCCTCCAACCCATGGGCCGCCGCCAGCAATCGATACAGTTTTCTGTCCGCATCAACGTCCCGCTTTTCCGGTGGGATTGGAAGTCCTGCCTTCAGAAGTCGGGGAACCCCAATCAATAAAAGGAGCGATCCAATGGACTCCCGTCCCTGGCTCAAGTCCTCCCAACCCTGTCGAATGAGATCCTCTGCCGGAAGGTCCCGCATGGCTGCATCAAGCTGTTCTGGAAGCGAAGATGGACTCATGGAACGGGGACCTTCAAGGCCTCCACTTTCGCGCGCAATTCGTGGGGGTTCACCGCAGAGTTCGCGCATTCGACCGTTTACGCCAGTATTTCTTGCACAACGCGGGCGCCGTTTACGCCAGTCAGTCTTTCCTTCAGCCCTTGCCGCTCCACGAATAGCTCTTCGTGGCGGATGCCGAGCAAATGGAGAATGGTGGCGTGCCAGTCGGGCACGCTGACGCGATTTTCCACGGACGCGAAGCCGAGTTCGTCTGTTGAACCGTAGGTGATTCCTGGTTTCACGCCACCGCCAGCGAGCCAGGAGCAGAAGGCGTTTTTGTTATGGTCGCGTCCTGACTTTTTTTCATCCTTATCCGGCGTGAGCTGCGCTATCGGAAGCCGTCCAAACTCTCCTCCCCAAATCACAAGTGTTTCCTGCAAGAGCCCGCGTTGTTTCAAATCCTGCAACAAACCCGCGATGGGCAAATCAGTCCGGTCGCAGGCGGCCTTCATGTCCGTGGCCAGGCCAGTATGATTATCCCAAATCTGCCCGTTGATGTAGAGCTGCACGAAACGCACGCCTCGTTCGATCAAACGCCGCGCGATGAGGCATCGCCTTCCGTAGGAATTGGTCGGTTCGCGGCCAATGCCATACATTTCAAGCGTCGCTTTGCTCTCTCGCGAAAGATCAAGCGCATCGGTGGCGGACATCTGCATTCGCGCTGCCAGTTCGTAGCTCGCGATGCGGGCGTCGAGGTTTGGCTGGCCGGGACGCTGGCGTTTGTGCAATTGGTCCAATCGGCTCAATAGATCGCGTTGCATCTGCACGATTTGTGGCGGGTCTTCCTTCTCTGGTTTGAGATTGAGCACAGGGGAGCCTGTGGAACGAAAGCGAGTCCCCTGGTAAAGCGGAGGCAGGAAGCCGGCCTGCCAGTTCTCCACGCCATTGACAGGCAGTCCGCCAGGATCATCGAGCACCACATAGGCGGGCAGGTTCTGGCATTCGCTCCCCAAGCCATACACAACCCACGATCCGAGGGTGGGATGGCTGGAGATCATCCGCCCCGTCTGGATCAAGTAAACCGCGGGCTCGTGCGTGATGTTTGTGGTGAACAGCGAGCGAACAAGCGCAATATCATCGACGTGACGCGTCAAATGCGGCATCGCATCAGAGACCCACATGCCGCACTTCCCGTGTTGCGCGAATTTGAAGGGACTGCGCATGAGCGCCCCGGCTGAGTTGGGGCTTTCAACTTCGCCGGCGATTTTGTTGAAGTAAGGTTCGCCGTGATGCGCGTCAAGGACAGGCTTGGGATCGAACAAATCCATCTGGCTTGGGCCACCATTCATGAAAAGATGGATCACTGATTTCGCTTTCGCGGGAAAGTGCGGCGCGAGAGGCAGCAGGCTTGGAGCCGCCATCCTGTTCTCAGCCCGGAGACTTTGGCGAAAGAGGTGCGCCAGGGCGGCTCCGTGAAGTCCCAGCCCGACCTTTTGAAAGAAGCTCCGCCTACTTAACGGAGGGAAGAGAGAAGGGTTCAAGTGGGTTTGCATGCGTGCCTCAATCGATGTACAGAAACGCGGCCGAATTCATGACGGCATGGCAGACGGCGGCGAGAGCTTTTCGGTTTGATTCCGATTTTGGGAGCGAGGACTTGGCCCATTCCTGCCTCAAGCCCGCCAGAGTTTGAATGCACCATTCATACTCTTCGGAGCTCGGCAATCGGCTGAGCGCTATCCAATAAACTTGCTCCACCTGTCGGGCGGGTTCGTCGGTTGACGTGCGGATAACATGATCGGCAAAGCGGCCCGCCATGTCGAGCACCGCGCCGTCGTTGAGCAGATGCAGCGCTTGCGGCGCCACCAGGGAATCAGTGCGCTGCAGGCAATTCGGGTTCATCGCCGGCAAATCGAATGTTTCGAGCAGGGAAGGGGGGCTTTTGCGGAGTTGCTCGACGTACACACTTCGCCGCTTTCCTGAAAGGACCAGTCCATCTCCGCGCACATTCACGGGCTCCGCGGGGCCAAACCGATGTTCATCAAGTTGACCCGCCACCCAGAGTAGCGAATCGCGCAATTCCTCTGCTTCCAGGCGGCGCAGCGGCATGCGCGACAGCAGTCGGTTTCCCGGATCAGCTTGTTCCAATTCAAGGGAGACTGCGGAGCGTTGCCTATAGGTGTTTGAAGTCATCATTACCCGGTGCATTGCCTTCATGCTCCATCCCTGTCGGACAAATTCGCGGGCCAGCCAATCAAGCAGTTCGGGATGCGTCGGCTTGTCTCCCATTTTGCCAAAATTTCCCAGGCTGCGCACAATGCCGTTGCCGAAGTGGTGCTGCCAGATTCGATTAACCATCACGCGAGCTGTCAAAGGTTGTTCCGGATGCGTCAGCCATTTTGCGAATGCTAACCGCCGCCCAGTGGACTTCGCCCCTGGCCAGGGTGGGGCAACCTCAAATTTCGTCTGGCCATCAGAAAGAATGCTCGGCGGGCCGGGATGGACCGGCAGGCCAGCAGTGAGATAATTTCCGCGTCTGTAAAGATAGGTCTCCGATGACGCGCCTCTGTCCCAAAGAGCCATCAGCTTGGGCTCGGCCTGCTTTTTGGCCTCCAGCGCCTGGATTTGCTTTGGAGTCTCGGCTGTCTGCGGCCCTGCTTTCAATGCCGCAACCTCTTCTTTGATTTTGGCGTTATGCTGTTCTATGCGCTTACGTTCAGCGGAGGTGACATACGGCAAATACCGTTCTCCGAAACCGCCGCTGAAGGCCCCGCCGTACGCATTCAGCTCTGGTTTTAACCAGTCATTTTCATCGTAAGCTCCCTTGAAGAGCGCAACCAAACGGTAGTAGTCTCGCTGCGGAATGGGATCAAACTTATGGGTGTGGCAACGGGCGCATTTAAAAGTCAGTCCCATGATGCCCGATCCAAGCACATCCACGGCATCCGCCATCACTTCCAGCCGGTCTGGAACAAAGCCGGTCAGATTCGCCCAGGTCGGGTCCGGGGACATGCGGAGAAACGCGGTCGCCACCAGGTTGTCCTCTAACTCTTGAGTGATTTCCTTTGCCTGTTCATAGTTGGCCAGGTCGTCCCCCGCGAGTTGCTCCTGCAGGAAGCGATCATACGGTTTGTCCGCTTGAAAAGAGCGGATCACATAATCGCGGTAGCGCCACGCGACCGGACGCGGCAAATGCTGTTCCCGGCGTCCTTCACAATCGGCGTATCCGGCCACGTCGAGCCAGTGTCGCCCCCATCGTTCACCGTATCGAGGGGAAGCCAGCAGCCGATCAATTAGGTTTTCGTAGGCGGCGGGGCTTGCGTCGGCGAGAAACGCGGCTGCATCCGCAGGCTCTGGCGGAAGGCCTGTGAGATCGTATGTAGCGCGGCGCAGCAAGGTGAGACGATCGGCCGAAGGAGAGAGCCCCAGCCCTTTTTCCTCCAGCTTTTGCAGCACAAATGCATCGATCGAATTTCGCACCTGATCGCGGTGGGCTACTTTTGGCGGCTCCACCTTGCGGGGCGGCTGGAAGGACCAAAAATCGCGATCTTCCTTGCGGACCAAAGGATCAGTCTGAGTTCCGGCCAAGTCGGGTTCATCGGCTACCTCCGGCGCTCCGAGCGCAATCCATTGACTTAATTTGGCGATCTCATCTGACTCCATCGGCTTTACGCTGACTTCGATGAGGCGCTTGCGCGGAGGCATTTCTTCCGCGCGCAGGCGTTTTAAAATCAAGCTCTCCTCCGGCTTGCCAGGAACAAAAACAGGCCCAGTCTTGCCCCCGCGCAGCATGGATGCGCGCGTTCGCAGGTCCAGTTCGCCCTCTTGTTTCCTCGCTCCATGGCAGGGAGCGCAGCGCAAAAGCACAAGGGGGATGACGTCGTGCTGGGTTACCTCCGGCCTGGTGGCAGCCGGCTTCTCTCCAAACAACGCCCCCGCTTCAATCCAATGGCGTATGGCAAGCACCTCCTTTTCGTTCAGCGGATCTTTTTTCTTGGGCGGCATTTCGCCCTCGTGAACTTTTTTGAAAAGAAGGCTTTCCTCTGGCTTCCCTGGAATCAGGACAGGGCCGGCCTCGCCTCCCTTTAGAATGCCTGCTGGTGTGCTGAGATCCAGTTCCCCTTTCTGCGTGTCGCGGCCGTGACATCGCCAGCATTTGGCTTCAAAAAGAGGACGAATCGCCGTTTCGAAAGTATGACCCTGTTTCGGGGAGGCTGCCTCCTCCGCGCCGCGCACGGCAAGGGGCTCCATCGCGCTGAATATCAGGGCGATGGTGAGCCCGCCGAACCCAGCCCCTAACGCTTGGCGAAATTCAGACGTCACATGAAAAGTTTTCGGGTCAAGTTTAGACGATTCTGCACATTAACCGCATTCAATCAGCTTTGCGAGCAGAGTAAAAGCTGCGTCTCAGTTACTTAAATGCAGCGTCCAGCTTGTTCAATGTCAGCCAAAACTGATTTCGCATGGCTTTGCCAGCGGCAGAGGAGAGATTGTATTTAATCTCCATCTGCATGACGGGTTCGAGGTTCGCCATCTCGATGAAGACGCTTTTGCCATCGGGCAGGAGGCGGGCCGATTTGACCGGCGCCTCGTCATGACCTTCTGACTTCGGATGCGCAACGGACCAATCTTTTGAGCCATATTGTGAAGCGTAACGATAGTTCCATTGATGCACGGAGTAACTGCCCGCGTCCTCTACTGTGGAACGGTCCAGAGGTTCGGCAAAGCGAACAATAATGCCGTTGGCGTGGGCATGCCACGCGACAGGCGCGAGGACGGGTTTGCCGGTGAACCGCACTCTTTGGAGCATGCCATCCTTGAGCGAACTCGTTTGCCAGCCTGTGCTCCCCGCGATGTAAAGATGACCATCAAGTGAGTTAAAAGAGCCGCGGTTTGGTCCTGAGAGAAGTCGCCCTGGCAAGGGAATCACCGCCCCCTGAGCCACTCCATCCACTTCATCGCGCGCTACCAACATGTAGCCGCATCGCCCCCAAAGCAGATGTAAAAAGCGCCCTCCCAACGCTCCCCATTTGCCTTCAGGAATCCACACCTGGCTGCCGCTGGAATTATCTACGCTGTGCGGAATCCAGCAGAGCGGAGGGTTATAACCCAGCGGCCGGCTGGCTGTGACCTTCGGCCCGCCGTAGCCGTAATAGCCATCGGTTTTGATTTCACAAATTTGCGAAGAAGGGGTCCACTCTCCTTGCTGTGGGGCAACTGTGACAATTATGCCATCGGGGCTCACGCCCAGCCCATTGGGATTGCGAAATCCAGTGGCGAGGGTTTCAATTCGCTTGCCGTTTGCGGAGACGCGATGCGCGCCGATGGGGTCAACATAGTAAAAGTTTCCCGCATCGTCCTTTTCCAGGCTGGTCACGTAGTTATGGCCGCCGGTGGAGGTTTCGATCAAATTGCAAAAGTTCTCATAGAAATCGGCCTCGCCATCTCCATTTGGATCGCGCAGGCGGGTGATCTGATCTCGTCCCAGAACGAACACTTCACCGTCACGAACCTTCAGGCCGAGCGCTTGAAAGAGCCCGGTGGCAAAACGTTTCCAGCGCAGCGACTGCAATTTGTCATCGATGCCCGTTACTTTCCAAACATCCCCATGAATCGTGCAAACATAGCCGGCGCCATCCGGCGTAAAATCAACCCCTGCGCAGAACATCAACGCTTTCCAAGGGTTGTCGTAAGGGAGGGTTAATGTATCGACGGCAAGGATATCAGTGTCGAGGCCGCGCTGGCCAACGGTGGTCAGCGCTGGAAGCCAGTGGGCAGGTCCTGGTTGAGCCAGGGCTTCCAGATCTTCCAAATTTTTATGGGAGCGGGCGAAAGCGGTAAACTTTGAAAGGTTGTTTCTCTCACCTTTCCATAGAAGGATTTTAACGGTCAATGGTTGCTCGTGGGGCTCAAAAGAAAGGATCAGAGTGTCACGCTCCAAACTGGGAAGCGCCACCGCTCCCAAAACCTGTGTGGCCAGGATGCCGTCCCCAACCTCCGTAACAGCCTGAACCCCCGAGTTGTCAGATTGCATGCTCATGTTCTTGCCGCCGCTCGCGAGCGCCAGCTTCAATGGACTCTTTGATGGACCAATCCGCAGGGAACGCGTGAAAACGGCCAGCCCGTTCTCCTTTTCGAGCCACGGCGAATCCAATACTCGCGACTGATCGACTTCGTAGTCCAGCGTCACGCGTTTGCCATTAAGGTGTAGTCCATTATATCTCGAGGATGCTTCCACCCATCCGGCGGTCTTGGCGCCGGAGAATTGCACCACTCCATCGATTCGCGGCGCCTGAATGAGACCGAATCGCGCGGGATCCACTTTTAAAAAGCCTCCCAGCCAGCCTGCGCGAAGGGAGCACGACGCTGTATCGAAACAAACGGCCCCCTCATCATTTGCGCCTACTTTTAGGGAAAGGCCCTTGGCTATTCTTCCTCCGGGTATTTCAAGGTTCGACGTCAGGAATTGACCTTTGTCCGTGCGGGCCCAGCGATTATCCACCCAGTCCTGCTCGGCTTGAGTTGCGGGCTCGCGTCCCGCCGCAGGAGGTTGACCGGCAGTTTGGGCCGGATCCGCGGCGTATCCCGCGCCCATGAAACAAAGGGAAAGTAAGATGCAACTCCGGAAGCGTTGTTCCAGTTTAGCGGTAAAAGGATCAGAGAACCAATTCATAAAGGATGTATGCCGGAGTAAATCGGCCTCCGTGAGGTGAAGTCAAGCGGCAACAACGTTCGTGTCTTAGCTCGATGAGAATGTCCCCATGAAAGCTCTTTAAGAATGTCCCCATTTGGGCGGAAGTAAGGCCCGATGGAGATGTTGCAAATGAGCGCGCAAGAACGACGGAGATTGGAGTTGATGGGGCGGACCAAGCGGAAGGAAATAACGTTGGCCAAAGCGGCTGAACTCATGGGGGTCAGTTATCGTCAAGGCAAACGGATTTGGAAACGTTTTCAGAAAGAAGGGGACAAAGGTTTGCTGCATGGGTTGCGCGGCAAACCCAGCGGCCGCGCCCGGCCGGAGGGGTTCAAGCAAAAAGCGCTGGCCCGTTACCGGGAGCGCTATGGGGATTTTGGGCCGACCCTGGCCTGCGAGCATTTGGCCCGAGAAGGGATGACGCTGGACGCCGAGACATTGCGGCGCTGGCTTTTGGCCCAGGGCCTCTGGCGGCGGAAACGGGAGCGCCAGAAGCATCGTCAATGGAGGGAGCGCAAGGAGCATCTGGGGGAGCTGGTGCAGATGGACGGGTCGCACCACGACTGGTTTGAGGGGCGCGGGCCCTGGGCGGTGTTGATGGTGATGGTGGATGATGCGACCAATCTGACCCACGCGAGATTCTTCGAGGAGGAAACGACCGAAGCGGCCTACCGGGTTTTTAAGGGATATGTGGAGAAGCATGGATTGCCGCAGGGGCTCTACGTGGATCGGGACAGCATTTACCAGGTCACGCGGGAGCCTGGGATTGAGGAGCAAATGCGCGCAGAGCGGCCGGCGACGCAATTTGCGCGGGCCATGAAGGCGCTGGGAGTGGGGCTGAAACTGGCCTATTCCCCGCAGGCCAAGGGGCGGGTGGAGCGGATGAACGGATTGTTGCAGGACCGTTTGGTGAAGGAAATGAGGTTGCAGAACGTGTCGGGCATTGAGGAGGGGAACGAGTTTTTGGAGAGGGATTTCTTAAAGGAATTGAACCGGAAAGGAATGGTGGTGGCGGCCAAGGAAACGGATCTGCATCGAAAAGTGAGTGTGGAAACAAACTTGAATGAGGTCTTGAGCTGGGAGGAGCAGCGACATGTGGGCCGGGATTGGACGGTGCAATGGGAGAGGAGATGGCTGCAATTGACCAAGGAGAATGGGGCCCTGAGCCTGGCCGGTAGAAAGGTGACGGTGCGGCAGACGCTGGCAGGGAAATTGCAACTGCTCTATCAGGGCAAAAAGTTGAAATGGAAGGAATTGCCTGGACGGCCCAAACGGGCGCGAGAGCCAAAGGCAGCGGGAAAGGAAGAGAAAAGCGAAGTCAAAAAGGAACCGGCGCGAAGCCCGTGGAGGAGTTTTGGCATCGCGGCTGGCAAGGGGCACTGGAGGAAAGCGCGGGCCGAACGTGTGCCACACGTCAAGGAGGCGGCATAAGGCCGCAAGGAGGCGGCAACGCTGGTTCTGCCGTTACGTTCCATCCTCTCGCTCCGCTCGAAGGATTCCACTCCACGGCAGAACCAGCGTTGAAGGAGGGAGAAAAGGGGGAGCGGATGGGAAAGAAAAGCCGGAGAAACACAAACAAAACAGAGAAATGAAAAGGAAAAAGGGGACATTCTTAACGAGTTAAGAATGGGGACATTTTAAAAGAGCTTTGACAGCGGCAACAACGTTCGATGCGGTTTGCCATGCCGCGTTGGCTGCGAGACAACTTGCTTTTTAATGCCGTTCATCTTTTTCCGACTGAAACCAAGCCGCGACGAATTTCACGCACTATGATTCGGTCATACTATTCCTGATTTTTGATAAGGAGAGGCTTTGATCCCCAAGGTTATCCAAACCCCGAAAGCTCCTCGATCATTTACGCGGGACGATTCAAGTTTTTCCATGAGACGAAAATACGCTTTAGGATCATTCGCGGAGTTTAAGTAAACAAGTAATCTAAGATCACGGTTTAAAAGTTTTAAGCCAAGGAGTAGGTCCCATTCTCTGTCACTTTAGTTGGAGTGAGGGGAGCGGTTTGAACAGCTGCCGGGTCCATCCTAACCCGAAAGTGATTACTTATGTTGAAGGCAAAAACGTGTGTGCTCGCGACCGCCATAGCGCTGTCTGCGACCGCAACCTACGCAGCTCTGGCATTGGATTTTGCCAATGTCGTGGGCAGTTCAATCCAGTTCAATGGCTCAGCCAATTCCTTTCAATTCAATCCAGTGTCTGGCTCTGGAGCGCAATTCTTCATCACCACGCCAGGATCTTCCGCCACGGGGGACCCTGGGCGATTCGACAATGGTCCGTTTAGCTACGGCCCGATTATTACAACCACGCCCACTCCGTTTGGCCCGCTTGAGAGCGCGCCCGTCAGTGGCCCTTCCAGCACTCTGACGATTGGGGACGCATCCAGCGGCCTTTTAACTGGAACGGTGGATTTTGTTAACGTAAGCACGCTGGCGGGTATTGGCGGGCTCAATGCGAGCCTTTTGCTGAATGTCAGCGGCTTGACATATACTCCCGGACCGGTTCCCGAAGGAGATTTGGCGACGATCGCCGCGAATGGTCTGGCAGTTCTGAGCGTCACCTTCAATACTGGAGGGCGAACCTTGACCTCACTTTCAACCGGCCCAGCTTTTAGTACTTCATTTGCCGGAAGGACCGTCACCGCCTCTCCCATTCCTGAGCCATCCACTTACCTTGCTGGTGTATTGCTCCTGTTGCCTTTTGGAATTAACGGATATCGAAGCCTGCGGGCTCGGTCATTCTTTCCTTAAATTCCGAAAGTGCAAATAAACATGAAAGTTGGAAGTCTGGTTGTGGGCCAGACTTCCATTGCCGGTCAACAGTCACGAAGGTTTTTATTTCCTCGCAGAGCGTTTGGCTATTCTGAATTCGTTTTACCGCCCTCCACGGGTGGTTTTTCCAAATAGCAGAGTGGTCCGTGGATCAATCTCTGCCAAAGTAATTTTTCTCCTTAAGTCTTACCCATAGCTATCCGATAGCTCTTTTTGTCGGCTGCGTTCAGGCCTCCGACTAGAGAGCTGTGATCCAGGCATCTGGCATGGGACTTCCATGCGGTTCGCGGACCTCGGCTCGTCAGGAAACATTTGGCTATGCTGAGATTTATCGCTTCGGCCTTTGGAATTAACCGCAAGACATGCGCTTCGCGGCCGTGCGGAGCATTTGCCGGTCCCGAGGGAATGCGCCACCTGCGGGAAATGATTTTCACCACTCCCGCATCCCACGTGGGCGTCCATCCTTGCCAAAACCATCCTCGAATTTACGGCGTCCTGATGGACTGGCACTCTGGCGATCACATTGCCACTGTTGTTTCCATGTGCGACGGTCATGCCAGCCTTTACACCACGACAACGTTTGGAATTCAAGGCGGCAGCCGCCATGCCAGCGTTCGGAACGTCGCGGTTAACTTTGTGAAAGCGGCCGACGCCTATCACGATGATGCCCAGATCACAACTGAATTTTCATACCCCACGGAAGGCCGGGCCCGCATCTATCTCCTCGGCTTTGACGGAGTGCGCGTGATTGACACGGGAGCCCACGCGTTGGAACGAAACCTGGACAAATGTTCAGACTTATGGACTTTGGGACAGCGCGTTGTCACGGAACTGCGTCTGGCCACCGAAAAGAAGCCTAAAAAGAAATTCTGGCGCCTGCCGGGCCTCTCCTCCACCCGGCGAGCTGATGCTTTTGGGTGATTTCAAAAACGGCTTCTGCGCCAGGAATTGTTGATGGGGCAGAGTAATTTTCGCTGCGCAATTCCCGTTTGCGATTAAGCCCTTCGAGTGAGACTTCTGAAAGGGTGGAAGTAATAGGCCCAAATCGCGGCGGTTTCACGGGCGATGAAATACGGCATTTGCTTAAGAAGGTAGGATTCTTTTGCAGGGACGGTGTAAACTTCAAACCCAGCCTGGTGGGAGGCCATTTTGATTCTGGGAAGATGATAGAAATGACTCACGGCCAGTACGCGTCCAAAATGATGGTCGGTCTTGAGTTGTCGAAGATTTGCAATGGTGGCGTCCGTGTTCAAGCCCATTCGGTCGAGCAGTATGGCCTCATCAGGTATCCCCACCGCAATGGCCATCCGCCGCATCGCTTCCGTTTCGTGAATGGCTCCATCCCCTGGTCCGCCTGAAAAAATGAGCGCGCGGACCTTGCCTTGTTTATAGAGGTCGCACGCCGTGCGGACGCGGTCCGCCAGCGCATCGGAAGGCTGACCGTTGGCATAGGTTCTGGCTCCAAAAACAACGGCGGCGTGAGCAGGCCGGGCGTAGCTGGTTTTCCCGAAAAGGAAGATTTGCAGCAGCGGAAAGGCAAAAAGGAAGAAAGCCAGTGAAAACGCAACCCTTAAATTTTGGCTTCTCAAATTGGAACAGCGAGGAGGATTGAAAGCGCTCACAACGGCCGCGAGCAAGCACCCACAGAGGATGAAGGAGACTGGCAGGGCAATCCCGGTTTGGATTCTTTGCCGGGCGACAAGCGAGTAAAACTCAATGCCATTCCAGAGCGTGGCCGCAACGAGAAAACCCAAGATTGAGAGGGTGAAAACGCGCCGCTGCCTGCTCATGGCAGGCTTCATGCCATAACCGAGCAATGTCAGCGATGCCAGGAAGAGGAAAACTTGAGAACTCGCGCGCGATACTCCTGGAATCATGATCCACCATTCATTGCTATCGAAACCAGGAGCCATGAAATCGACCACTAAATTAAGCAGCGCAAAGCCGCCCAGAAACAGGCAAAAACCACGGTTCCAAACCAGCAGGCAGGAGGGGACGTGTGTGAAAATCGAAGGCTTTTGTAGGACACTCATAGGCTGATAATAACGATTAGAGGGAGTACGACAAGATTCGTTCCGCTTGAATCAGGATAGCTCGTTAGCGGCTGAACTTCCCGGCGCTCCTTCACTCCCATTTAGCTTTCCACTTGGGTGGAGGGCTTTTACAGTGCCGGAAACCAACAAAAAATGAAGATAACGCTGTCGGCGATACGCGTCTTGGGGAGGGCTTTAACGCTGGCCGCAATGTTGACGAATTTGGCCGTAGCTGGAGAGGTCCAGACCATTGTAGTCACCAATCATTTGACGCTGGAAAAAGGAGCTAGACTCAACATGCGCCTGATCGTGCGCTCCAGTCATGTGACGATTGATGGGAATGGGGCGGCTTTGCAAGGAAGCGGTGTGGCGTCTGATTTGAAGTCGCTGGAAGAGGCGGGCATTGGCGTCTTGATTGAAGGTTGCGTCAACGTGACGGTCCGCAACCTGAAGGTTCAGGGATTTTCCACTGGCTTGGTGGCTCGCGATAGCAAGGCATTGCTTCTGGAGCAAAGCGATTTCTCGGACAATTACGATAACCCGAAACATGGTTGGGGAGAATTGCCCGCGCGCGGAGGGATCTTGTTGGAGCGTGTTGAACAAAGCGTCGTGCGCGAGTGCAAGGCCAATCGCGTTTGGGACGGGCTTCATCTGATCAATTCGAACGACAATCTGGTGGAAGGAAATGATTTTGCGCACTGTTCCAACACTTGCGCGAAACTTTGGCATGCCTCGCGGAATCGATTTTTGCGCAACAATCTTTCTTATGGGATTCGTATCGATCGCGCGGCCGGAGAGGTCCATGCTCGCGATTCCACTTCAGTGCTCATTGAAAGTGGATCGGATGAAAACTACTGGTTCCGGAATGATATCACGCAGGGCGGCGACGGTATTTTTATCCGTGTGCCGAATGGCTGGGTCTCGCGCGGAAATGTTTTCGTGGAAAACGACACTTCCTACGCGAATAACAATTGCATTGAGTCATGGAGCCCGGGGAACACCTACATTCGTAACAAGGCCAACCATGGCAGTTACGGGTTTTGGCTCGGTGGCAGCGATCAGACCATCCTTATTGGCAATGAAGCTGCCTACAACGGAATGACCAATGGCAACCACAACGCTCCAGAGCCTGGATTTCACCACGGCGGGATCGTCATTGTGAGTGGTTCCTCCAGCCACACAATTATCAGCGGCAATTGGTGCCACCATAACAACGGAGCGGGCATTGTTTTTCGCGGAGATGTTGGATCCAAAGGAGCGAAATGGCGCAGCCATCACTGGGTCGTCCAACAGAACCGTCTGGAGAATAACCGCTGGGGTATCTGGGGCCGCTGGGGCGATCAAATCTGGGTTGGTCCCAATGTGGAATCGGGCAACGCGCAGCCGGATTCTTTGGAAGACGTTTCCGGACTGCATCGTTTGAGCGGCGCCTCAGAAAACCGGGCGCCGTCGGCCAGCTTGATGGGTCCTTCGCGGGCCGTGGTGGGGATGCCAGTCCGATTTGACGCCAGTGGCAGCCGCGAGCATTCCGGAAAGCCATTGCGATATCATTGGACGGTCGGAGATGTGTCTGGCGATCAGGCAGCGCTCGAACATGTGTTTGCAAAACCCGGATTCTATCGGTTGGGCTTGACCGTGGAGAATGGTTCCCTTGCGGACCTTGCGTGGCGCGATCTGGTCGTCACTGAATCGGTTCGAGAGGAGATTGGAACAGAAGGCGAGTCCGCCAAATGGGGATATGAGCTGGAAGGCAACGATGGCCGTGGCAAAATGAGCTTTGCCGAAGACGCGGATTCAGTTGCTGGCAAGGCTTCGCTGCGCTTTTCCCCAAACCCTTACCCCGGCCAATACGCCACCGCAATTTTCCCGGGAAACCAATCCGCCGACTGGGATTTTTCTGCCAAAACCAAAATCCGCTTTTGGGTTAAGGGGACGAACCCTAATTTGCCCGGCTACCAAAGCCCCGGCCCGGTGATCTGGCTATACGGCAAGGGAGGCAAAGTAAAGATTGAGCCGGTGAAAGGTCGCAATCTCCTCAACGATCTCCCCTTCAGCGAAGCACGCTGGACCTGGATGCCGATTGAAGCCTCGCTTAACGGCAACGCGGATTGGACCCGCCAGGAATCTGGCAAACCGGACCTCAAACACATCACCGCCATCGGAATAGCCCTCGACTCTTGGGGCGGCGACGCTTTCACCATCTGGCTGGATGGATTGACAGTCCAGTGAGATGTCGGCAAATCAGGCCGCGAAAAGCAATTTCAGCGGCAAAGAAAAACCGGGAAGGACCGCGCAGGTCAAAGTGTCGTTAATTCCAAGATCCATCTGTTGGGTGTACTGCCCCTCTCTCGGCTGTCGATAAACCTCAACCTGCTTCTCTGGCCCGAGAACCAGCCAGCACTCTGTGACATTCGCGGCTGCGTAGGCCCGGAGCTTGGATCGGTCGTAATCGTGGCTGGTTACGCATATCTCCACCGCCAACTCAGCTGTGTGAGGGTGCTGTTTCCAAAAATCGTCTTCAGAACCCCGAATCACCGCAATGTCGGGCTCGGGCTCCGAGTCGGCACAGGAAATGGGTTGTTCCGTATCCAAAAAGAGACCGGACGGAATTGATAATTTGAGCAGGCGCACGAGCCGCCGCACCAAGGAGCTGTGGAGTGGGGATTTGGACATCTTTTGAAAAATCTGCCCGTAAAGCAATTCGCTCTCCTCCGGAATCAAGCCCAAATCACCTAACGCGTGGTAAGCCGCCAAGGAGAGCGGCCACGCCCGGGCGCCGCTTGGAATGGTTGGAAGGGACTCAACCGCGTTCGTCATACCGTTACCTTACTATAGCGCCGCGCCTGACCGCAAGATTCGAGAACCGCGCTCAATCGTTCTTTTCCCGCGATTGACACTGAATTTGCAAGGGAGTAGAGTCCCAGCCCTTTTATGAATGCAAATCCGCATGTTGGTATCGTTGGCGCCACGGGCGCGGTCGGGATCGAAATGATCAAGACGCTGGAAACCCGCAAGTTTCCGGTCGGTAAATTGACCTTATTGGCCTCCGGGCGTTCCGCGGGAAAAAAACTGAAGTATAAGGGCAACGATATCACCATCCAGGAATTGACCAAGGATTCCTTCAAGGGCATGGACATCGCGCTCTTTAGCGCTGGGGGCAGCATTTCCAAGGAATTTGGCCCTATCGCCGTGAAAGCAGGATGTGTGGTGGTAGATAATTCCAGCGCGTTCCGGATGGATCCCGCCGTGCCTTTGGTTATTCCTGAGATTAACGAGGGTGACGTGAAGAGCCATAAGGGCATCATCGCAAATCCAAATTGCACGACAGCCATCACGTTGATGGCGCTTTATCCGCTTCATCAGGCCTTTGGCGTAAAGCGCATTTTCGCTTCCAGTTATCAGGCGGTATCCGGGACCGGAGCCAAGGCCATTGAGGAACTCCGCCGCCAGGTCGGGCAAATTGTCGCGGGCGAGCCCGTAACGCGGGAGGTTTATCCCCACCAAATTGCTTTCAACGTGCTGCCGCAGGTTGATTCCTTCCTGCCCACCGGCTACACGAAGGAGGAGATGAAGATGGAGAACGAGGGGCGCAAGATCATGCACCACCCAGCCTTTCGAGCCAGTGTCACATGCGTGCGCGTGCCGGTGTATCGCGCTCATTCCGTAGCCGTCAGCGCGGAATTTGAGAAGCCGGTGACTGTCGAGGCGGCCCATGCCGTTCTGGCCAAGGCGCCTGGCTTGGACATCGTTGATAATCCAGAAAAATCCGAATATCCGCTGCCACTTTACGCGGCTGAAAAGGACAATTGCCAGGTCGGGCGCATTCGTAAAGACTGCGCTCTCGACAATGGGCTTTGTTTCTGGGTTAGCGGCGATCAGCTACTCAAAGGCGCAGCGCTGAATGCCGTGCAAATCGCGGAAGTCTTGCTTAAAAACTAAGCGGGGCGCCCTCGTTTCATGGGCTACAAGCTTTGCGGATCCCGCATCAGCGCTGCAATGCGGCTTAGAAGACGCCCGGCGGCGCCGCCGTCCAGCACGCGGTGATCGAAGCTTAAAGTTAAATTCGCTTCCATAACGGGAATGAATTGCTTGGTCGATTCATCCCAATTGGGCGCCTTTCGTCCTGCCCCCATCCCAAGCACCAAGGTTTGTTCCGGCAATGGGATCGGTGTGGCCCAAGTAAGGCCAAAAGTGCCGAAGTTGGTTACGGTGGCGATGGAGCCTCCCGTGGCGTCGCTGGGCAGGCGGCGTTTGCGGGCAAGATCGACCAGTTCATTATAACGGGCCACCAAATCCTTTAGCGGTGTGCGATCGGCGTTGCGCAACACCGGCACCAGCACCCCATCTTCGGCCTCCACTGCGAACCCGACGTCAATGGCCGGCGGATGCACGATTTGGTTGCCGATAAGGCGCCCGGCTGGAGCGCTATTCTCTGACAACGCAAGGGCGAGAGCGCGCAAAGCGTACAAGGCTGGGCCCGGTTTGGGGTCCACTCGTTTGCGATGGTTCAACAACGGATCAAGGATGATCGGAAGCGCCACGGTGGCCAACGGCCGCGTCCAACTGCGGCGCATGGCATCGGCAACGGCCACGCGCATGCTGGAGGCCTTGCTCAGCTTATGCTTTTCCAGTGTGGCGAGAAATTTTTCGAAATCCTGGATCGTGACGCGCCCTCCCGCTCCACTGCCCGCTATCCCCGAGAGGTCCGACGCGTGCAGGCCAAGTTCAGCCATGCGCGCCTTCATGCGCGGCGACATGTAGCTCGCCCCGGAAGCATGAGCCGGCACCGGCAAGCCTGATACGATCGGCTCCACTTCATGGCGTGTGAACACGGGAATGGCTGAATCCAAAGGCGAAGAAAAATGGGATTGTTCCGCCGCCGGGGCGGGCGTTGAAGCCAGGCCAGCATTCCTGGCCACTTCGTCTGGCACATCGAGCAGAGCTAATTCCGAACCGACGGCATAGCTTTGATTTTCTTGAACCAGAATTTTCCCCACCCGGCCCTTGCAGGGGGAAGTGACAGTGGTGGTGGCCTTATTGGTTTCCACCTCCATGACATCCTGATCAGCCTCGACCATGTCGCCGGTTTTCACGAAGACACTAATGACCGTGGCTTCGGCGATGGATTCGCCAAGCTGCGGCATGATAATGGGGATTTGAGACATATGTGGAAAGGCTCAGGACGATCAAAGGCGTAGAAGTTTGCGGACCGCGGCGGCTATCGAGCGGGCCGTAGGGCGATGGGCCGCCCAGAGGTTGGGGTGGAACGGGATGGGTGTATCTTTCGCGTTGAGTCGCTGGGGCGGCGCATCAAGCAGCGCAAAGCCTTCCGTCGCCACCCTGGCTATCACTTCCGCGGTGACTCCTCCCCAGGGGAAGGCTTCTCCGACACAAAGCAGGCGGCCGGTGCGGGCTACAGAAGCCATGATCGTGTCTGTATCCAGGGGTTTGACCGTGCGGAGGTCAACAACCTCGATCTCGGTGCCCTCAGTGGCTAGTTCCGCCGCGACAGCCAGGGCCTCATGCAGCATGGCGCTGTAGGCCACGATGGTGACGTCACGGCCTGGCCTCGCAATTCGGGCCTTGCCAGCAGGCATCGCTTCACTGGGAAGCTTGTCCGCCTTGAGATGATAGTAGAGATATTTGTGTTCGCAGAAAATGACGGGGTCATCGATGGCTACTGCCTCCAGCAGCATGCTGTAGGCGTCTTCAACGGTGGCCGGCGTCATGACGATCAACCCTGGGTAATGCGCGTAGAGCGCTTCCATGCTCTGGCTGTGGAACGGGCCGCTTCCTGAAGTGCCGCCCGATGGCAGTCGAATCGTGATGGGGCAGGGGACCTGCGTGCGCCAATACAATGTGGCGGCTTGGTTTATGATCTGGTTAAGGCCCGGCGTGGAGAAATCCGCGAATTGGATTTCAATGATCGGCCTCATACCTTCAATGGCCGCGCCTATGGCAGATCCAATCATGGCATCTTCGCTGATTGGAGCGTCGAGAACCCGCCCAGGATAGGTTTGAGCGAGGTTTTTCGTGGCCTTGAAGGCTCCGCCAAAGGCCCCGATATCCTGGCCGTAGATAAACACGCGCGGGTCCGTTTCCAAGGCTCGGGCTTGCGCTTCGCGAATGGCCTCCAGGTAGGTGATGCTCATTAGCTAAAAATTACTTGGGGAGAAAAGGCGTAATCAAATTATTTCCTCGTATCCGTCGCTGAGTTGACTGGTGGCCAGCGCGCACCATTTTTCCAGATTGGCGTCGGGCGGGTTCTCCCGCTGGACAGTGGCCACGGCTTCTTCAATTTGATGAGTGCAATCTCGTTTCCAGGACTCAATGGTTTCGCGATCGGTCCACTGGTTGGAAAACAAGTGATCTTCGGCCACTTTTAGGGCATCCCGGCCCAGGGCCGATTGTTTCAGCTTGGCATCCACGTAGGCCGCATCGTCGTGTTCCCCGTGCCCGCATAGCCGAAGCAACGTCGCCACCACCAATTGCGGTCCGTTCCCTGCGCGCGCATTCCGGACAGCGGCGCCCACCACTTCCAGACAATTGACCAGGCTGGTTCCATCCGCGCGCCATCCTTCTATGCCGTAGCCAATGGCTTTATCCACCAGGCTTTCGCAGGAGAACTGGCGGTAGCGGGGAGTAGAATAGGCGTATTGATTGTCCGCGACTACCATCACCAAAGGCAAGTTTTCCACAGCCGCCTGGTTGATGGCTTCGTGAAAAGCTCCAGTGGAAGTCCCTCCTTCGCCCAGGCTGGTGGCTCCCACGACTCCTCGAATTCCTTTAAAACGCTTTGCCATCAGGACACCGTTGACCACCGAAATCATGGCTCCCAAATGACTGATCATGGGAAGGTAACCTTCCTTTGGCTTGCCACGATGCACGTTGCCGTCACGAGCTCGCATCGGGCCCAACGGAGAACCGAGGCAGGTCCGGACGGCGTCAATCACCTGCTCACCGAACGCAAGACGGCCTGCCCCGTCTCGGATTAAGGGAGCAAAAACATCTCCTGGCAGAAGCGACAGGCCAATCGATACACTCAAAGCTTCCTGCCCCCGGCCCAAATAAACGCCGCCGCCAGGAATTTTGCCCGCGCGGTAAAGGCTTGCCAGCTTCTCGTCGAGGGCGCGGGCCAGCAGCATCCATCGGAAAGCATTGCGGAACACTTCGGGGGAGGAGTGTTCCTGGGCAGTCGCGGCATCCTTTGGGACAGTCGAAACCATACGCCCGAATTAAACGCGATTGCCGAATCGGCGCAAATGTTTCTTTTTGTGAATGGAACTGACGCGGAAAAGGAAGCAGACAAGAAATGGTGGGCGCGACAGGACTTGAACCTGCACGGCTTGCGCCACGGGATCCTAAGTCCCGCGTGTCTGCCAATTCCACCACGCGCCCAATGAAAACAGTTTCACCATTTATTCATGGAAGGTCAAATGCAATGACTTATCGACTTAACTTCCGAGCCCGTTTCACTGCGGTTTGACGCCAAGTCCGCGCTTGCAAAAGCCTCTGGAATTCCGCCAAATATGCGGAGTGAGAACCCGAGAAACGTCCTGGAATTGTGCCTGAACCACTTCACGAATCGGAGCGGTTGAACGTTCTGCGCCAGTATGTGATCCTCGACACCAGCCCTGAGCAGGCTTTCGACGAGCTGGCGTTGTTAGCGAGCCAGATCTGTCAGGCTTCCATTGCTTTCATTGCTTTCCTGGACGGCAAAAGGCAATGGAATAAATCGGTCATTGGGACTTCACTTCGGGAGATTCCCCTCACTGAATCCATTTGCGCGCGGGTTCTGAAGCAACTCGACCTGATTATAATCCCAAACCTTGCGGAAGATGGTCGTTTCAAGTGTATAGCCTCGGCTTGGGAGAAGCGTGGCGTGCGGTTTTACGCTGGTGTGCCCCTGGTTTTGGGTTCGATGGCGATTGGGACACTTTGTGTAATGGACGGGAAACCGAGAACTCTTTCCCCTGAGCAGGCCCAAGGCCTGCGCACCCTTGCCAAACAGGTCGCTTTGCAGCTTGAGATGAGGCGGAGTTACAAGGAACTTCATGCGCAGCACGAAGAAACCACCGTGGCGTTGCGACGCTCCGAATCCTTTTACCACTCCCTTGTGGAAAGTCTTCCGCAAAATATTTTTCGTAAGGATCTGAAGGGCAGGTTCACGTTCGCGAACTCCCGGTTTTGCCGGCTCGTGGAGCGGCCGTTGGCGGATATTATTGGTCTCACGGATCAAGACCTTTTTCCGCCTCAACTCGCGGCGAAGTATCAGCGAGACGATCAGATGGTGATAGAGCAGGGCAGAACCTTGCAGACGCTCGAAGCCCATCCTTCAGCGGACCAGGGCTCGCTCTATGTGCAGGTGATCAAGACCCCCATCTACGACGCTCATGGTGAGATTGTTGGAATCCAAGGCATTTTCTGGGACGAGACGGAACGCTATAAAGTTCAGGAAGCTCTTCGCCACGAACGCAATTTGCTGAGAGCCATGTTGGAGACGATTCCCGACCACATTTATTACAAGGACACATCCTCGCGTTTTCTCCTTTGCAGCGCCTCCCTCGCGGGAAGGCTGGGTTTGGAAACCCCCGAAGAGGCCATCGGCATGACGGATTTTGACCTGTTTGACAAGCAGCATGCCAACGAAGCGTTTGAAGATGAACGCGAAATCATGCGCTCCGGCCGGCCGGTTATCGCCAAAACCGAGAAGGAGATTTCAAGAAGCGGCGACCTGCGATGGGTTTTAACCACGAAGGTTCCTCTTCGCGATCCAAAGGGAGACATCATTGGCACATTCGGCATCTCTCGAGATATCACCGAACTAAAGCGAGTTGAGGCGGAGCTCGCCGCCGCCCGTGACGCGGCGCTCGAATCAGCGCGGCTGAAATCGGAATTTTTGGCGAACATGAGCCATGAAATTCGCACTCCGATGAATGCCATCATCGGCATGACGGGCCTGGCCTTGGACACGGCGTTAACGGATGAACAGAAGGATTTTATCGAAACCATCCGCGTCAGCGCAGAAGCGCTGCTCAATGTTATTAATGATATCCTGGATTTTTCGAAAATTGAAGCCGGGAAGCTTACCATCGAGCAAATTGATTTCGAATTGAGTGAAGTGGTGGAGGGAGCCTTGCATCTGCTCGCGGAACAGGCTCAGGGCAAAGCTGTGGAGTTGGCGGGCTGGGTCGAGCCGGATATCCCGCGATTCCTGAAAGGAGACCCGGGCAGGCTGCGGCAGGTCCTAACCAACCTGGTCAGCAATGCGGTCAAGTTTACGCCCAACGGCGAGGTGGTGCTGCGAGTGGTGCGGGAGTCGGAAACCGCCTCGGAGGTCGTGGTCGTTTTCACTGTGCAAGACACTGGGATTGGAATTGCGCGCGAGGCTCAGTCCCGGATTTTCGAAGCCTTTACGCAAGCGGATGGTTCCACCACCCGGAAATATGGCGGCACCGGCCTCGGTTTGGCTATTACCAGGCAATTGGTTGGCTTGATGGGCGGAACCGTGGGCTTTGAAAGCGAGGAAGGAAAAGGCTCAACCTTTTGGGTGCGGCTCTCTCTCGTGAAACAAGCCACGCAATCCCGGCCTGAGCGCCCGGGCCAGGCGAAACTGATTGGACGAAAAGTCTTGATCGCCGAAGATAACAACACGCACAGGAGGATTTTGGTGAGCCAAACCACTTCCTGGCGGATGAGGCCACAGGCTGTTTCCAGCGCTTCGGAGGCATTGGATGCATTGCGTGAGGCGGCCTCCCGAGGCGACCCTTTTGATCTGGCTATCATCGACGCGCAGATGCCAAAGCAGGATGGGTTAGCGCTGGCTCGCGCCATCAAAGGTGATCGCGCCTCCTCCAACCTGAAGCTCCTGTTGCTGACATCCCTTGGCCCTTTTCCGACGGAAAAGGCCTGGAGAGAAGCAGGAATTTCCGCGTGCCTCGTCAAGCCGGTCAAACAGGCCCGGTTGGCGGAAACACTTCGGGCGATCTTAACCGCCCCCGCCGCCGGATCATCCACCGTTCAAGAGGCGCCCACTCCGGCCCCCGGTTCAGATTCCTCTCAGCCAGTTCAAACCAGGCGAGTCTTGGTGGCGGAGGATAATTCCGTGAACCAAAAAGTGGCTCTGCGGCAGCTTCGCAAGCTGGCATATCCTGCCGATGCTGTGGGCAACGGGCGGGAGGCGCTTTACGCGCTGCAGCGAATTTCTTACGATATCATTTTGATGGATTGTCAAATGCCGGAGATGGATGGCTACGAAGCCACCCGGCAAATTCGCGCTCAGGAACGTCAAAGTGGGTCCTCTCCGAAATGGATTATCGCCATGACGGCCAACGCTCTGGCAGGCGACCGGGAAAAATGCATGGAAGCAGGTATGGATGATTATGTGAGCAAACCAGTCCGCATTGAGGAATTAAAGGACGCATTGGATCGCGCCGCTAAGAATGAGGCGGGCACACCAGGACAAAGAGGCCCGGGCCCGGTGGATTTGGCGGTTCTCGCCCAATTGAGGGAATTGCGAACCGAGGAAGATCCCTTTCCGCTCCAGGAAATTGTGAAGATGTTTTCAGAAGACTCTCCGCAGAGACTGCAACAAATTGAATCCGGGCTGCGCGACGGCAGTTTTCGGTCAGTGGAAGCGGCGGCTCATAGTCTGAAGGGGAGCGCCAGTAATTTGGGAGCCGCCAATCTGGCGCGCATGTGTGAAGAATTGGGCAAGCTGGCCCGAAAACAGCTGCTTCCAGATTCGGAAAAACTGCTTGAGAATATCCGCACGGAACATCAGGCTGTGCTGAAGGTCCTGGAGCAAGAGACGACGAAATCGCTTTGAACGAGATGCGACAAGCGGACGGGGCAGAACCAACCTTGGCAAAGGCGTTGGTGGTGGATGATGATCCGGCTGTGTTCGGGGTCATTGAAGCGGTATTTGCCGGTTCCCCCAACATACGCCTTATTTCAGCTCGGACCGGAAGCGAAGCGCGGGAAAAGCTGGCGGAACAGGAGGTTGACCTGATCCTTCTTGATCTGGCTCTGCCTGATATCCATGGATTCGAACTGCTCAGCGAATGGAAAAGTAAGGAGCCGATCCAGCAAGCCCCTATCATTATCTTGACGGCTTGGAACACCACGGAGGATAAGCTGAAGGGCTTTCAGCTGGGAGCGGTGGATTACGTCACAAAACCCTTTGAAATCCTGGAACTTAGGGCGAGAGTGGAGGCGTCCATCCGCACTAAAAGACTTTGCGACGAACTCGCGGCGATGAACCGCGATCTGGAAGTCGCCAGGCTAAAAGCCGAGGCCGCCACTCGCGCAAAATCCGAATACTTGGCTCACATGAGCCACGAAATTCGAACCCCAATGAACGGGGTGATTGCGATGACCAGCCTGCTGCTGGATAGCGATCTGACAGATTTGCAGAGGGAGACCGCCGAAACCATCAAAAGCAGTGGCGATGCCCTCCTTTCCGTCATTAATAATATCCTCGATTTCTCGAAGATAGAGTCGGGCAAGCTTGAGCTGGAGCGCCAGGCCTTCGACTTGCGGCAATGCATTGATGACGTGTTGGACCTGTTGGCCAAGACGGCGGAGGAGAAAGGGCTTTATCTCTCATGCCATCTGGAAGCCACCACTCCCCCACGCATTGTGGGGGATGTCACCCGATTGCGGCAGGTGCTCGTCAATCTCGTCAGCAACGGTTTGAAATTTACGCAAAGCGGCGAAGTATTCGTAAAAGTAGCAGCCGCCCCCGTCGATCAGTCCCCAGTTCAAGGTGGTCCTTCCTCAGTTGGCGAGCAAATAGGTCCGGTTAAGAGCTATTGCATCCATTTTGCGGTGCGCGACACTGGCATAGGTATTCCCCCGGAAAAATTCGGCCGGCTTTTTCAGTCCTTCAGCCAGGCGGACGCTTCCACCACTCGAAATTTTGGGGGCACGGGCTTGGGTCTGGTCATCAGCAAGTCGCTTGTGGAACTTATGGGCGGGCGAATGTGGCTGGAAAGCGCGCCCGGCAAAGGGTCCACGTTTCATTTTACAATCATTGCGGACGCCGCGTCGCCAACGGACACCGAAATCACCGCTCCGGGAGAAGAACTTGCTGGCATGCGTATCTTGGTCGTGGATGATAATCAAACGAACCGGCGCATTCTCGCGCTTCAGGCGAAGAAATGGGGTATTCATGTCACGGATGCCTCCACGGGACGCGAGGCCCTTCAACTCCTGGCCACAGGACCCGCGTTTGATCTGGCCATTTTTGACATGCAAATGCCCGAGATGGACGGAATGGCTCTTGGCGCCGAGGTCAAACGCTCGTATCCCGAACTCCGAATGCCGATGGTCCTGTTGACGTCTTCCGGGCTCGGGGAGGATGGACCCAATTCGCAATTGGGCCCGTTCATTTGCCGTATCGATAAGCCAATGAAACCGGCTCAGCTTCGATCCGTTTTGCTGGAGGCCAAGGCCGCCAAACGCAAGTCGGCGCGCAAGGCCCCGGTTTCACAGAAGATGGATCCAAATCTCGCGAGGCGGTGCCCCCTTAGGCTCCTGGTGGTGGATGACAATGTGATTAATCAAAAAGTCGCGTTGCGGCTTCTGCAACAGATGGGCTATCACGCTGACGTGGCTGCGAACGGCGTTGAGGCCGTCAACGCCACCCGCGAGGCGAATTACGACATGATCCTGATGGACGTGCAAATGCCTGAGATGGATGGCTTTGAAGCCACCTATCGCATTCGGCAAATGGAACAGGCGGAGGCGGGCGTTCGGCACACGATCATTATCGCAATCACCGCCAACGCGCTGCACGGCGACCGGGAGAAGTGTCTGGCTGTTGGAATGGATGATTACATTCCCAAGCCTTTGCAGCCAGAGGCTCTTCAAGCAGTGCTGGAGAGATGGGCCGCCAGCATGGAGCCTGCCCCCTCCAAAACGAGGGAAAGACCCTGGCCCGCTCCTGAATTGACTCCTGTCCCGCTTCCACCTCCCGCTTCTGTCGCGTCTCCTGGGGCTTCAAGCTCAGGTGGCGCTCCGTTTGATATAGAGAGGCTTAAGGATTTCACTGATGGCACTCCGCAGAGCTTGATTGAGCTCATTGAGCTTTACTTGGACCAGACTGGCCGCCAGATGGAACTCCTAAAGGAGGCCGTCGAACAAGGGGCCACGGCCACGGTCCAGAAAATTGCTCATAATTCCGCGGGATCGAGCGGCACCTGCGGCATCCAGGATCTGGCTTCACTGCTGCGGGAGATGGAGCAGTGGGCCATGGGAGGTGAGCATGCTCAAGCCGCCGCCATTTTCCCTAACGCGCAACTGGAGTTCGCAAGGGTAAAGGCCGCGCTGGAGTCGCATCTCGTGAAAATTAAGTCTGAATTGGGCGCTCAACCGTGAATAAGATACTGATCATCGAGGACGACCAGCTCGTCGCGGAAATTTATCGCAACAAGTTCCAATCCGAAGGATTCACCACCGAGCTGGCAGTGGATGGTCAATCGGGATTGAACATGGCCTTTCAGTTCAAGCCGGATGCGGTCATTTTGGATCTCATGTTGCCGAAGCTGAATGGCGTGGAAGTCATCAAAGCCTTGCGAGCCGACCCAACGCTCAAGGGATTGCCGATCATCGTCTTCTCCAACTCCTACTTAAGCGATCTGGTTCAGGGAGCTTGGAAAGCCGGCGCCACCAGTTGCCTGATCAAGACTACGTGCTCTCCTTCTCAGCTTATCGAAGTCGTGAAAAAGGCTCTCGCCAGAGCTCGAAATGCAGCTGCGGTCGCTGCGGCCGCTCCGCCGCCAGCGCGTCCGGCTGAGCAACCCGCTCCTTATGTTTCCTTGATGGCGCCTGTGGGCGAAAACGCCGACGCGACGTTTCAATTCGAGCTCCGCCGCGCTTTTCTCGACACAATTCCAGAACATCTGTCCGGCATCCGGGCCCACCTGCAAACTTTTATTAAGAAGGAGGGGGACGAGACGCGCCTGAGCGCCTTATTTGACCTCTATCGCAAAGTTCATTCGTTCAGCAGCAACGCCGGGCTCACGGGCCTCAAGGTGTTGGCTACCATGGCCGGAGCGTTGGAAGCTCTCATCAAGGAGCTGCACGACAAGCCCTCCTACATCAATAACTCCACTGTGCGCACTCTGGCTCAAACCGTGGACTTTTTGGGAGTTTTGGCTGGGCATACCGGTGTTAACAATCAGGTCAGCATTGAAAACACTTCCGTGATCGCAGTTGATGACGAGATCATTTCCCGGAAGGCCGTCACCTTCGCTTTGGAAAAGGCAGACTTAAAATGTGTGAGCATCGCGGCGCCGGACGCGGCCTACGACCTTCTGACCAATAATACGTTCGATCTGGTTGTGCTCGATGTTGATATGCCCGGAATGAACGGGTTTGAGCTTTGCCAGAAGATTCGAGCCTTGCCCGCGCACAAGAAAACCCCAATTGTCTTCGTCACTGGCATGTCCGATTTCGATAGTCGGACTAAATCGGCCTTGAGCGGAGGGAACGACTTAATAGCGAAACCGTTTCTTTATATGGAATTGGCCGTGAAGGCCCTCACGCACGTCATCAAATTCAGGATTTCGGGCCAGAAGACGTAAGTCGAACCCCTTTATGGAGACACTACATGCCCCCTGGCGGATCCCGTATATCCTTTCTCCCAAGACGCCAGGGGCGACAACCTCTGTTTTTGTCCGGATCTCCCAATCTAACGAGGATGAGGAAAACTACGTTATCGCGCGAGGGAAGTCTTGTTTTGCGGTTCTCAACGCGTATCCTTACACAGGCGGCCACCTGATGGTGATCCCTTACCGGGCGGTGCCCGACTTGCACGGACTTACCGAGGAGGAGTTGCTCGAAATGATGCTCCTAACCCGTCGTTGCCAATCGGCGTTGAGCGCCACCATGAAACCGGATGGGTTCAATATCGGTCTTAATCTGGGCCGTGTGGCGGGCGCTGGCATCACCGAGCATGTCCATATGCACGTGGTGCCCCGCTGGAACGGAGACACCAATTTTATGCCCGTGCTGGCAAATACGACGGTTTTGCCCGAAGCTTTAAAGGATGTGGCCGCCAAACTCAGGGCAGCCCTGGCTCGGTGATTGAAGATAGAATGGCATCAGAAACATTACATTACGAAAACGCGCGGCAGGCGCAGCAGTTGTTCAATAACGACCCCCGCAACCTCGCCACGCTGGAAGAGCAGCTTTCCATCAAGGCCACTTCGCGCGAGGGCTGGATCAAACTCGAGGGGCCGCCTGAGGGTGTGGAAAAGGCCAAACAGGTTTTCCAGTTTCTCGAGAACTCGATCAAGCAAGGTTCTCCAGTGCGAAACCGCGAATTCGCCTATGCTTTGAACGTGGTCAAAAACGATGGCCCAAGCGCTTTGCACAGTCTTTCCGCCGAGCGAATTCATACTTCATCCAAGAAATCGACCGTCACTCCCAAAACCGTCGGGCAGAAGAAGTACGTCGAAGCCATCCGGAAGCATGACATTACCTTTGGCATAGGGCCCGCCGGGACAGGCAAAACTTACCTGGCTGTCGCGATGGCGGTTTCGGCCCTCAAGGAAGAGTCTGTTTCAAGGATTATTCTCACCCGGCCAGCGGTGGAAGCAGGCGAAGCGCTGGGATTCCTCCCAGGTGATTTGTACGAAAAGATCGCTCCCTACCTGCGCCCATTGCACGATGCGTTGCACGATATGCTGCCAGCCGAGGAAATCGTGAAGCACATGGAGCGCAGCACCATTGAGATCGCTCCTTTGGCTTACATGCGCGGCCGCACATTGAACGGCGCCTTCATCATCCTGGACGAGGCTCAAAACTCCACCGCTGAGCAAATGTTCATGTTTCTGACCCGGCTCGGGCACGGTTCCAAAGCGGTTATCACAGGCGATCCCACCCAGATTGATCTTCCGGCTCACAAACAGTCCGGATTGGTGGAAGCGGCGCGAGCCCTTGCCAGAGTGGAGGGTATATCGCTCATTGAATTTCAAAGGCGGGATGTCGTGCGCCACCCTCTGGTGCAGCGGATCATTGCCGCATACGAAGAGCATCGTGGCAAGAAGTGACCTTCGAAATTCAGGTGCGCAGCCGCCAGCGGACCCGCCGCATCAATGCCCGCGCGTTTCGCCGTCTGATGGAAGTCCTGGTTCGCGACGTTTTGGCGCTTCCATCCGTTCGGCTCGGCTTTCTCTTGGTGAACGACAAGGAAATGGCGAGAGCCAACCAACTCTATTTGGGGCATGAGGGCTCCACCGATGTCATTACTTTTGGCTACGGAGCAGTGGAACTGAAAAAAGGGGAGGGTGGGGTTGACGGGGACATTATGATCTGTGTTGATAGAGCCTTGGAGCAGTCTGCCCTTTTCAATCGTCCCTGGCAGGAGGAGTTAGCCCGATACGCAGTGCATGGCGTTTTGCATTTATTAGGCTATGATGATCTTTCCAGCCTGCCGCGCAGGGTCATGAAAAGGAGGGAAAATGAGTTGGTGGCAAGGCTTGAGGAAAAAGTTGGTTTTAACGCCCTGGAGGCTTAAATTAGAACATGGATTACCGCACTGTCGGCATTATTGTCAGAACCTATCCTTTGACGGAGACGAGTTTGATCGTTCACTGGCTCAGCCAGGATCACGGTCTGATCACGACTCTTGCCAAAGGCGCTCGCCGCCCGAAATCACCTTTTTTGGGAAAACTGGATTTGTACTACAAGGCTGACTTTACCTTCGTGCGGCATCGAAGATCCGACCTCCACAGCTTGCGCGAAGTCGCCATAGTTAATTCGCGGCGCGAGTTAAGACAAAATGTGCGGGGACTATACCAGGCGGCTTACTGCGCGAAACTGATTGAGCGTTCCGCCGAGACCGAAACGCCCATCCCCGAACACTACAAACTTTTCGATGCTTTCCTGGACAGTGTCGCCACCGGCAAAACAGAGGGCACGGCGATCTACGGTTTCGAACTCAAGTTGCTCGCGCTGGCCGGACTCCTGCCCGATTTTAAATCGGCTAAACTTACGCCAGGCATGCAGCAAATTCTGAGTGGCATCCTGCAGGGGAACTGGGCTTTTATCTCGCGCGTTAAGCTGACGCCAGCCCAGGAAAAGGAAATCAACCGCTTCCTCGAGCATTCGCTGGCGACTGGATTTGAAACGGTATTGCCTGAGCGCAGGGAAGCTTTGGCGGCCTCATAAGCCAGAGGCTCCGCTGGCTCGCGTTATTTCTCGAGGGCGCTGGACACCATTTTTCGAAAATCTTTGCGGGAGGTTTTAGCCAGCGCCTGAGGAGCGGTGTATTTGACGAAGATGTTGCCATCTTCCGCTTCAATGATCGCTCCCAACAGCTTGTGGTTCGGCATGGCTGTCTTGGGGCCGCCGGGCATGCCGCTCATGTAAGTGCCTTCCGCCTCGACATAGGTTACTGCGCTCTTGCCCGCAGTCACCTTCTCCACCTTCGATTTTAGTTGATCCTTGGGCTCACGAAATTGCCCTAGCCAGCGGTCGATGTTCGCTTGCGCTCCACCGCCTTGTCCGCCGCCGAACTGGAAAAAGACGACTTCACCAATCTCTTTCGACTTTTCGTCGGAGACTTGCAACTGCGCTTTCCGCATGCCCGGCCCCACCGCCACCCATTTCCAGGAGGCTGGCCGCTTGAAGGTCAATTCGCCCACCTTAAAAGTGGCTGGATCTTCAGCGGCTCTGGCGGCGCTGAACATGGAAAGCAGCAGGCAAAAAGTGAGAGTGGCCCGTCGGAAGTGAAATGTTGTCATGCCTTGGTGTTAAATAACTTCCATGCCTTTGTCAACCTGCCCGTTCAAGGAAAGGGGGCTGTGCGCTCAAACGCCCACTTGGCAGGCGTGGATTATGGCCTAATCTCAGCCAAGGTTTGTTGTATTGGTGCGTTTCTTTCGGATGCTGACTTAGCCGACCCTGCCTTATCAACGGAGGCAGGGCAACGGACCTGCGAAAACGCCAAAGCTCCCTGGCTGCAACCGGGGAGCTTTGATTTTTTTATGGCGCATGTATAATCCGCCTCGCGCCGATACGTCGCGAATGAAAACATGAACTCCACTCTCCCAACAGGTTTGGTTTATTCGGAAGAGTACCAACAACATCTCACAGGTCCGGGCCATCCCGAAGCTCCGACCCGCACCGGGGCCGTTTTTAAAGCGCTGCAAGCGGCTGACTTGGAATCAAAGCTCACCCGCATTCCTCCCAAAGCCGCGGCGGATGCGGATATTCTCCGCGTCCATTCCCGCCCGTATTTCGAAACCGCCCGTCGTGACGTCGCCCAGGGACGCAGCGACTTGAGCACTGGCGATACGGTGATCAGCGCCAAATCCTTTGATATTGCCCTGCTGGCGGCGGGGGGCGTGGTCAGCGCCGTGGACGAAGTGATGGCAGGCAAGGTCAAGAACGCTTTCTGTGTTGTCCGGCCACCTGGCCATCATGCTTGCCCCTCACGCGGGATGGGCTTCTGCCTGTTCAACAACATTGCGACCGGGGTCCGCTATGCGCAGGCCAAACACAAGATTGGCAAAGTCCTTATCGCGGACTGGGATGTGCATCATGGCAACGGCACTCAGGACGTCTTCTATGAGGACGGGTCAGTGCTGTTTTTCGATTCCCATCAGCACCCCTGGTATCCCGGGACAGGAGCGGCGGATGAAAAGGGGACTGGCAAAGGTCACAACTGCATCTTTAACAACCCTTTCCCCGCCGGGTCGGGTCGCAAGGAAATCCTGGGAGCCTTTCAGGACAAGCTAATCCCTGCCGCGCAAGCCTTTAAGCCGGATATGGTCTTTATCTCAGCCGGTTTTGACTCCCGCGTGGACGATCCGCTCGGCCAGTTCCGGTTGGAGGACGAGGACTTCGCCGCGCTTACCGAAGTCATGCTCCACATTGCAAAAGAACATTGCGGCGGGCGTCTGGTCTCCCTCCTTGAAGGCGGTTACAACCTCAAAGGGCTGGGCCGCGCGGCTGCAGCCCACGTTAAAACGTTGATGGACAAGGCTTAACTACAGGAGGAATGGAATGCCAGTCCGTGGGCTTCGGCCACCGGCTTATACGTTACCTTTCCATCCTGAATGTTAATGCCGTGCGCCAGTGCCGGTTGACGCTGGCAGGCGTCCGCCAGGCCGTTGTCGGCCAGCAGTTCGACGTAACGGTAGGTCACATTCGTCAGCGCTTGCGTGGCCGTCCGCGCGTAAGCGGCGGGCATGTTCGCCACGCAGTAGTGGATCACGCCTTCTTCCACGAAAATTGGGTCGTGGTGCGTCGTGGGGCGCGAAGTCTCGGCGCAGCCGCCTTGATCAATGGCGATGTCTACCAACAAGCTGCCAGGGCGCATTCTTTTTAACATCTGTCGATTGATCAGCTTTGGCGCCTTCGCGCCGGGCACCAATACCGCCCCAATGAGCAAATCCACGTTCGGGAGCAACTCCATGAGATGCGCCTCGCTGGAATAGAGGGTGTGGGCCGTGTGCAGTGTGATGTCGAGAAAGCGCATCCGCTCCAGATCGACTTCCAGAATGGTTGTGTCTGCTCCAAGGCCTGTGGCCATGCGAGCCGCGTTAATCCCGGACACTCCGCCGCCCAGCACAACGACCCGTCCAGGCAGAACTCCAGGCACGCCGCCCAGCAGCACGCCGCTGCCGCCGCAATGTTTCGCCAAAAAATAGCCCCCCACCAGCACCGACATACGCCCTGCAATTTCGCTCATCGGCTCCAGCAAGGGCAGCCGCCGGTTCACCTCGATCGTCTCATACGCCAGGCCAGTCACGCCTGACTTGAGCAGCGCATCCGTAAGAGTCCTGCTCGCAGCCAAATGCAGGTAGGTGAAAAGGATTTGCCCGCGCCGTAACAACCCGTATTCGGAAGGCTGAGGTTCCTTCACCTTCACGATCAACTCGGCCTGCTCAAAGATTTTTACATGGTCATCCACCATCGTGGCGCCCGCCTGCTCGTAATCCGAGTCAGGATACCCGGCCCCAAGCCCGGCATTCCGGCCCACCAGGACCTGATGCCCGCGTTTCAAAAGCTGGTAAACCGCCGAAGGCAGCAACGCCACCCGAAACTCCTGTTCTTTAATTTCCTTTGGAACTCCAATGATCATTTTCCCCTCCGCGTTGGATTGTTGTGCCTCAAAGGGTGTAGCAACGCGCTGGCAAGCGCAAGCTCGCGTCCCGAGCGAGCTTACGCGTCCTGTCGGCGCCCAGGAGCTTGGGGGGACACGTTTTTCCCGGTTCGCGGTACAGTGGCGGTACACTTGGCCACGAGAGGAGGGGAATGCGATGGGTTTGGGCGGGCTCGCCTTGGAACGCAAAGACGCAGTGAGCGATGATTTGGCAGGACGATTGAGGGCGAGACGATGGGAAAGGGTGGGCTTTGCCTCGATTTTTTTCCATGGTATGTGAGCAGGAAGCGATAATACGGGGGGTCTTTTGCAGTTTCGAGTGGCTGAGCGCAGAGTGGATGCAAGGTTTGGTTTTGGGGCTAATAATTGTTTCTGCCTGGCGGTACAGCAGCGGTACAGGGAAGTGCGGAGTTTTTGAGCGCAGAGGGCAGAGTGAGGGGCGGCTGTCGGGCGGAACAAGATTTTCCGCCAACGGGGCGAAACGGTTTCCAGGAGTTGGAGAGGGTAGGAATTTCAAATTTGAAATTTCAGAGGGAAGGGACGGAAGGGACACGGTCCCGCAGGGCATTTGGGCAGTATACGTCTGGGAGTGGCCGCGTTTGAAAATTCCGGTGGCGGTCCGGGCCGGTGGTTCGCGGGGGAGTCTTGTCTGAAGAAGGATTTTAAGGATCGCTCTTCGGGCAGGGCTCCGCGAACCGAGGACAATGCTTCGGTTCATAATGTATGCATTGTAGTTTACTTTTGATACATGTCAAGCATGACCGTCCTCAAAGCGTGGAAGGCGGCCTCCACAATCATCAAAAACGCTCCATTGGCAATCAACAAGTCGGAGGATTCCTTCAGTCTCTCAGCCTCCGGCTAATCGATACCAAAAATCCATTCAACAGACGTATGCACTTGAGCCCTTGACCAACTTGCGCTTGGCTCAGGATACGCAGAGCCCACCTACTCAACCCTGACCCTATAAAAACGGTATGGAAATTCGATTTGCAGAGGATTGTCCAAAGTCAGCGGAAGGTCGCCTCCGGTTTGGCTGTCAACATCGAGCCAGTTTTGCAAGTCGGTCGAGGCTTCCAGAATGTAGCGTGAGCCGGATTCAGCCGAATCGATAATGACCTGGATGCCTCCGTCAGTTATGGTCACCTTTGTGATCTTTGGTGGTGGTCGTGGAGGCGGTGGAGCGAAAATAGTCTCTGATGCGGGGATGACACCGATGTTGAGGGACTCTCCACTCTGAGCCGACATGACGCCGACAAACGGTTGTCCGATATTGACTACTGACCCGTTGTTCCGCGTCGCCGCGCATGCCGAAAGGGTGGCGAATTGGATGGAGTCGCCTCGAGCACCAGCGAGTGCCGAGAGGGTTAGAGATAACAAGAGGAGTTTTTTCATGGGAGGGGAAATTATTTCATTGCAGGTTGACGATCACCAAGAGGAGGCCTTTGCCGTCGGGCAGTTCGGCCATCGCTTTGCCGATGTCGGCGCCGGGAGCTTGGGATTATCGGACTCCCGCATGGCGCGGCCAATGGTTCTGGAAGCGGTGAGCCGATCCCGCGTTTGACTGGGACTCCGCTAACGCGATAGCCGAGACAAGCAGCGGTGTGGCTAAGTTTACGAGATTCCTGGCAGAGCGCGCGTGATATGATAAAGTAAATGGCTGATGATGTTTATTGTAGGAGTAATGAAAACCTACTGCCCAATAGTCACGGTGCCTGTTCCCCAAGCCTCAAGAGTTATTGGCTTGGAGAATTCATACACGCCAGAGTAGTTGTCTGGTTTCATCAAAATTCGCCCGACAGTTCCGGAGTTTGGAAACTGATCAACCGCCTCTTCGACTTTCGGTTGTGCCTGGAGCAGTGTTAGAAAGGGATGGTATTTGGACCCCAACCCGTCTTCTGTCCATGCGCTTGCCCCTCTGTCAACAAATCCGACGAGCAGCGGCGACGACGGGTAAAACTGGAATGCTGGCGGCTCCGGTCCGTCACCGAAGCCCCAAAGCCCATTATAAAACAAGATGAGTTGAGGCTCCAATCCGGGCATTGGCGCGTATCTCTCGCCCAGGTTAATTACATTTTCGGTTAAGTAATTTTGCCCAGTTCCGTCGTGGGGATCGCTTCCAAAGCAATTGTGGCAATCATCGTCAGAACATGCCCACGGCCACCACTCATGCGAGCCTTCGTCGAGATAGCAAATAGGGTGTCCGTCAGCGGTTAATTTGAACGAGTCTGCCCATGGCAGAACATCTGGATAGCAATTCCCGTCGCCGTGGTGGTGGTACACAACGAATCTGAGATCATTTGACTCGAGGCTGGTGTGGCTTAGCGCGGCACGCTTGACATAAAGGTCTAAGTAGAGCCAATCGCCATCGTGGTCGTAGCTACCCGTGATGGGATTATCCGGAGCTTGGCTATCGCTCCTGGGAAAGAATTGCCAGTACTGGATCAGAATATCGTTGGGACCAACCGGGAGGGGGTCCCTATGCGAGTAAACAATCGGACCTGTCAAAGCCACGACATGACCATAAGTTCCGACAGGAATAGGACCCTCCCCTGTCTCAAAGTCTGGATGAACAGAGAGACCATACTGTTGAACTGTATGCGGATATTGTATGATTGAGGACGATCGCCCCACACAGGCACCATTAACTTGCGAAGCACACGCCGCCTCCAAAAGCTTTAGGGGGTCAGCAGCCAGAGTTTCTTGCCCGTACACAAATTGAACTCCATTGTTATAAGTGAACAATCTTGAATGCTGTAGATACCAGGTCACTGATGAAGGCCAAAACCGCTCGTTTCCATCGTATTTCAAGAATGGGCGGTATCGATCAATCAACATCTGCTCCAAAGAGTCCTCAATGCCGTCTTCATCTAAATCAGCGGCCTGTCCACAAAAAACAGCGAACCAGCAAAGTGCGCCAAGCACCAAAATCCATTCGCTTTGAATTATTGATCTCATAATATTTCTTGTCGGGATCTACTGGTATTAATCATCGCTTCCCGCTCGGCAATCGCAACCAATCAGGATCTTCTTCGAGAGTTCCGTAAGGCCTGGCTCAGAACAGCAAAACAAACCCCGTGTTGCTGGAATCTACAATAGGGGCTGGCATTAAGTTTAAGGTTGGCCTTCACTGTCAGCAAAATGAGTTTCCATTTTACGTTCCAGCACTTCAAGACGTTTCTCAAGATCGTGAATTTTTGCATCCCTCTCCTGCGCGAGTAGATAGAGAGCTTGAATGGACGCCAGAGCCACACCGTCCGCATCAACCGTTGCGATATGCTTGTCGTCCTCGCCAATCGAAAAACTGGCTTGGAAGTCTTGGGCCATTGGCCCGAGATGGCGGATATTTGGCGCATTGGTGTATGCCCAAGTCCCGATTGGGAGCGAGGCGACTTTTTGGAGGATTTGATGCGCATTCACAGGCTCAAATCTTTCCTTTTTCGCCCGGTCACTGGTGATTTGAAGCACTTCGCATCGCGCTGTGCCACGCACCTTTACTGTTCCATCGGGCAATAGTGCGAGGGCCTGAGGACTGGTGGACTGGCCAATCCACAACACCCCTTCCTCCATGAACATTCGTCCAGAATGCTCAGAGTGTGGAGAAGTCATTTGAATTCCGGCCTCTGCTCCTTCGCCTTGCTGCGCTACGCGGAAGGCGGGGTATTCACCGTGACCTGCCGCTACTGTGAGCATTCCCTCTTCCATATAAATTCGAGCCGAGGCAGCCACACCGGGTTCAGTAAACATCAAGCCAAAGTTGATCCCGCTGCCGTATTGGTCTAAGCGCAGCGCTGGAATGTCCCCGTCACTGGCGCCTCGGATGTGAAATTTGGCGGCAGGGCTGGAGAGTCCAAACCCCGCGTTGCCAGCCGGAGTGATCACCAACGATTTTGAGACATCCGCGGCCGGCGCGTATCGGACGATGCCAAAGGTTCCGAGGTCCCACGCATTGGGCTGTAGGGTCCACGTTCCATCAATCGGATCTGGTGATTTTTGCCCGTTTAGCTCGACAACCTCCCCAACCAAATGCATGACTGTAGCATTCAAGGAGTTCGCGCTCATCGCGTATGGCACAGCGGTTACCAGTATGCGCGGGGAAAGTTCATTGCCATCCACAGTCACAGCCATGTAGGTTGTTTGGCCGCTGAACCACGCCTTATCCGCAGGAATACTGGTTGAGACGATGCCATCTTTGGCTGTTGTGGCGAACACCGCGACGTCTCCTATTGGAAATCCGCCGGTAAGCTCGCTGAAAAATTGAAATATTAGTTTATGGTTTCCGTTTGGCAGGGGGTTTCCGTCTGGACCATTCAGGGCGGCTTGAAAACTGATGCTGCTCGTGCTGAGGGATTGCGCGTAAGTCGTAGAGCCAATAGGCCAAGCGCCTAGCAAACTGGCCAAAAGCAGGCTCAAGCTGAAAACTCTGGGCGGGTTAAACCGTTGTCCGACGAAGAAGAATTGTTTCATGGGCAATATGTTGGTTGAGAGGGCCCTTCCGACCCTACGCTCACTGCAAACGGATTCTCAACGAAGTGTTACATCGTATTTGCTTGGAGGACCGAAGTTTGGCGCTCAGCGCGGAGCCTCACTATTTTTGCCCGTCGAGAAAGGTGACGCAAACTTGGGCGTCCGGGGCCAGCAGGAGCAATTCATCGGCATTCCAGCCCACAGAAGCGACATAGTAGGCCCGGTCTCGGCTGTGGGGTCTTGAAAGAGTAAACTTCTGGCAATGCCAAATGCTCGGACTGCGCTGTTCATCTGGCGCTCCTGGGATGTCCGCCATGATCTGACATTTCAGTTCTGAGACCAAGCCGCGGTGTGCTGAAGGTATATTGGTAAAATATAAAAGTGCCACATGTTCTCGGAGCACGGTGGTGAGGTCGAAGTTCATTGTGAGTCGGCCACTATTGTTTCGCTCAAACGGGAGTCTGAAACCATTGATGGTGTGGTCCCAACCAAAGATGGGATGGGACCGCGCTTGCAGGGGCAGTACGAAATAGTAAAGATAAAAGGTGATTACGAGCGGTCCTAGAATAGCAAACAAACAAACGGCGCTGAGGGCGGCCTTGAGCGGATTGCGACGGATCCACTTAAAAGTTCTTTCGAACGCCCCTACTGGCCGCGCCAGTATAGGCTCACTCCGGAGCCATCTTTCTAGGTCATCAGCCAAGGCGGCGGCGCTTGCGTAGCGTCCCGCAGGGTCTTTGGCCAGGCACTTGAGGCAAATGGTTTCGAGATCGCGGTCCACGGCGGGGTTCAGGCGGGAAGGGGGCAGAGGCTCGGAAGTGCGGATGAGCTCCAGAATCGCCAAGGAGGAATCTGCGGCAAAGGGACGCTCCCCGGTCAGCAACTGGTAGAAGATAGCTCCGAGGCTAAAGATATCGCTCGCAGTGGTGGCGTGCGGCCCTTGAGGGTTCACTTGCTCGGGGGCCATATAATCGGGCTTACCGGCGATGGTCTGAGTCTGCGTTAATCGCCGCTCGGCGCTCATCAGTCTGGCCATGCCAAAGTCGCTGACACACGGCTCGCGCTCCGCATCAAGGAGGATGTTCTCGGGGGAAAGGTCGCGGTGAATGATGCCGCGCTGGTGCGCGAAGTGAACCGCGCGCGCAACCTTCGCGAGCAGCAAGGCGGAATCGCGAGGAGCGAAGGCGGATGATCGTCCAGGGCGGGTAGGGCGAAGTTCTCGATGAGCCTTCCCGTGAGATAGAGAAAGGAAGGCTCGGCGGGAGCCTCGCCCTACCGTGTATTCGGCGTTCGGGTCTATTTGGGGCGATTCGGCAGCTGCGTAGGAATCCGCTTCAGCGTTGCGATTCAGCGCTCCCGCCAGACTTTCGCCTTCGATCAGCTTCATGCTGTAGAAGTGGCAGCCGTCGTCTTCACCAATTTCATAGATGGGGACGATGTTCGGATGGGCCAGGCTGGCAATGAGTTCCGCCTCCTCTTTGAAGCGGGCCACCGCCGTTTCGCTGGCAAATTCCCAGGAAAGGATCAGTTTAACGGCCACTATTCGATTTAGACTGCGCTGGCGGGCCTCGAACACGACACCCATGCCGCCCCGGCCAATCTCGCGGATTAGTTCGTAATCGCCAACCTGGCGTCGTTTGCCCTCCCGCATCGTGAGTCCGCCGTCGCCAGAAATTCCTGTGTCTTCCTGAGCGGCCTTCAACAGGCAGGCAATGCAGAGCCCAACGGGGGCGTCCGATGGAACGAAAGCCCCGCAGTCAGGGCATATTTTAGTACCAAGGTCCATTGTGGATCATTGATGATCAAACGGCTCCACGACCAATTGTTACACGAATGCGAATTACAGCGTTTTGCAAATGAATGTGAAATTGGGGCTTTGCGCCGCGTGGGGCATGCGGCCTACAATCAAGTCGTGGTTGATAGCCATGCGCTCATAAGGTGACGAAGTTCCGCATCTACTTCGCCAGGGTCAGCCATGGTTTCAGCGACTTCACGGCGCATGCGTTCAACAAATGAGGCCTTAAACCGCATCCAGGTCACCCGACTGTTTACTTCCGTGATCTCTAGTTTTTCCGCAAGCGGGCGGAATTCACCGCGCTCGGTTCCAGTATTGAGCAGCGGAAGCAAAACTTCGAAAATTCGATCTTTTCCCAGGCGCTCATATTCGGATTTCAATCCAGCCAGGGCCCTTGCGACTACAATTTTGCTCCAGGAACGGTCAAACACTTGTTCTGTAGGAGCCTCAGTAAACGGCAAAAGCGCGTAGGATTGTTCCGCTTCCAAGGCGTCTAGGGAAGAGAGAAGTTTAGTGATTCGTTTTGCCGCTCCGTTTCTTTCGTGGAAATGGGAGGCTTCATGCTCCGCGCAGGCGAACAAAAACGTGCGAAACCGGCCTTTAGAAGGATCCACGCTGGCCAACCCTTCCGCTCTCGCCAGCCGTGCCAATGTTTGCTGAGTGAGGTCTTCGGCATCCTCCGGGCCAAAGCCCCGGCGGCGAAGAAAAGCATAAACGGCGGGCCAATAAGCTTTGCTCAACTCTTCAATGGCTTCGCTCGATCCGGCGCAAGCTTTGAGCACCAGTGTCCAGCGAGTTTCGCGATTGGAAGAAACACTAGGCACTGCCGCCTCGCCAACGCTTTGTGGTGCCTTTCGATGGGTCATTCCGGAGCAAAAATCTAACGTCCCCCACAAATTTGTCATCAAAATCCTCTCCCAGATGTTGGATGTGAGCGGGAACACACAATGGTGCTTGATGGCTTTTCCTCTGAGAATAATTTGAGATCCAACCGTCGGCCTGGAGTAGATCCGCTAAAGCGTCCTATGTAAAGGGAATGGTTACCTGGTCTTGCGATCGCGCCGCTCCCTCCGGCCGCAGTTGGTATGGATGAGGCCTTCAGCCTCAGTTTGGAATTTATCCTCTGACGTGATGGGGCGCCCCGTGTCCGGCGCCCCTTGAGGCTAGCGAAGAGAATCCGGAGGTGAACGTGGTGGGGGATGGTCTTATCGACGGGACTTTGCGACCGGCTACCTTCCCATGTCCTGCCTGAATGGGCGGCCCGTAAATTGGCTTGCGATGGCGGCGGGCTTTGTTGAGGAAAAGGGCGCTGATGGAACCTTGGAAACGTTTCCAGATTGTAACGAAAGGGGCGATCGCGTCCGATTCTGTGGGAATGGCACGGAAGTTTCTAGCATGGGAGTCTGTTGAAGAATACCGATCATTCATTTTGCGGCGGGGCAGACGCACTGACGTCGTTGCGGCTCCATCAGAGATCACTGCGGATATCCTCAGTCGCCGCGCCTTGTCACTGCGCCCGCCGCGCTCGCAAGCCGAACGGCCAGAATTCTTCAACAAACTCCCAGAGACGAAGCCACGTTGTGGCTTGGGAGGGGTTGGGATTCCAAATTCTACGCTGTGCTTCGGGGGCTGCCGCAAGCCGATCACTGATGGATTCTCCTATGTATTACCGTGACACTCCGTTCTAAAGCCCCAACCTTTGTCGGATAGGTTTTTAAGCCTTTCAAAATCAGGTGTCGCGGGTTCTCCCCGATTGCCTCAGCTCCTCCGACGGGCGACGCTTAATGTTTGACTCAAAGAAAAACTAAGACGTTTTTGGTCATTGAAGAAAACGCGCAGGACGCGACCTCAATTCGACACGCATTTGGCTCCCTTGAATCGTGCACGGCGTTTGTATGTAGGAACCTGGGTGAAGCCAAGGCTTATTTGCTTGGCTCGGGCATGTATGCCAACCGCTCGATGCATCCTCTTCCCGATGCCGTCATTTGTGATTTGAACCTCAATGGCGAATCGGGAGTTGAGTTCGTCTCCTGGCTAACAAGCTCCGTGGATTTTCGCCGTCTGCCGGTTATCATTTTAACTGGGTCCACTTCGGAAGCCGATATTTCGGCCGCGAGAGAGCGGGGCGCCGTTTTCGTATTGATTAAACCGCGGCGATTGGAGGAACTGCGCGCAATGCTTAAGGACATGGCGAGCAAACTATGCTCCTAACCGCCCCAATTCCATTGCAAAATCGCGGCTCTCAGTCGCGTGATTTTCTCGCTCACCGGGGCAGTCATGCTTCGGCCATTTGGTTTGAAGAAGCTTATTGGCCTTCTCAATGAATTCTTCTCCCTCCAAGTTTATCCTCTTGACTGAGCCAGCCCTACGTGCCTGGCGAATGAGCGTGGCCGGCCTGGGCGGAATTGTTACGCGGCACTTCGGTGAATTGCGATTTGTTGCCGCTGTTCTCGGAATCACACTTCTCCTCGGAGCGCAGCCGCGTCAATGGCGGCGCACGGTGCGAAAAGTTTTTGCGCGGCAGCTTCTGGACTTCGGCGTGAAGTCGGTGCGCTTCATCCTGGTCCTTGGGGCGCTGGTTGGAATCTCCATCGTCGTTCAGCTGGACGTTTGGACAGGAAAGCTTGGCCAGTCGCAGAAGCTCGGGCCATTGTTGGTGGCGGTTGTGGCGCGTGAGCTGGCGCCCCTCTTCGCGAACTTCGTCCTCATCGTTCGTGGAGGGAGCGCCATCGCCACGGAACTCGGGTTCATGAAGGCGGGGGGTGAAGTGCGCGTGCTTGAAGCGCAGGGCATCGAACCATTGCCGTTCCTGGTGATGCCGCGGGCGCTCGCGATGGCGGTGTCGGCATTTTGTTTGACGGTGATTTTTGTCGTGGCGGCCTTTGCAACTGGTTTCAGTTTCGGCGCGCTCTTTGGGCACACGAATCCGGACCCTTCGGTGTTCCTGAACAGTGTCTTCAAAGCGGTTCACCCGTTCGACGCGATTGGCCTGCTCGTGAAATGCCTCGTCCCCGCGCTGCTGACGGGGGTGATCTGTTGCACGGAGGGATTGAGCGCGGAGGGTGGGGTGACCAATGTGCCAGCGGTGGTCAAGAGAGCGTTGGCGAGATCGCTGGGCGCGCTGTTCTTAACGTCGGTTATCGTGTCGTTTCTCACGTACAGCTAAGGATGAGCGCGCCCATTTTGAATTTCGCGGGGTTGACGGTTGCATCCAGCTCTCAATATGAAACCGGGCTTTCCGACGCATCGTTCACGCTGACTCCAGGGGATTTGTTGCTGGTGCAAATTGAGCGGGAGAATGAGCGACTCCCGCTGGCTGACGCAGCGCAAGGGCTGCTCCACGGGGATCGCGGAACTGTTTCCTTTCTTGGCGATGATTGGCAACAACTCGGGGTTGACCAGGCCGCGGCGCAGCGCGGCAAAATCGGACGGTTGTTTGATGACGAAGGGTGGATCAGCGATCTGGACGTGGACGAAAACATTCTCCTGGCACAGCTTCATCACACGAATCGGAGCGAAGCGGAGATCATGGAGGAAGCGCTGACCCTGGCGCGTGTGTTTGGGTTGCCTGGGCTCCCTCGCGGGCGGCCAGATAAAGTTCGACGCTGGGATTTGCGCAAGGCGGCGTGCATTCGCGCATTTCTCGGGAGGCCGACTCTGATCATTATCGAACAACCGGTTCGCGGTGTTTACGCTGATTTCATGGCGCCTTTGCTCAATGCGGTTCAATCGGCGCGCCGGCGCGCGGCAGCCGTGCTCTGGACGGCCACCGATCCCCAAACGTGGAAAAGCGTGTCCATGCACGCGACATCCAGGGCTCGGATGCGCGGGTCCGAACTTCAATTGATGGGAGCGAACGCGTAATGCAAACCCGTTTTAAGCTCCGGCATGTCAATGAATTAGTCGGTGTCTTCGTTCTCGCCGTCGTGGCGCTCGTCATTGCCGGCGTCATCTTTAGCGGCCATTCGCAACGATGGTTCGCGCGGAAATTCGCGTTCGACGTTCTGCTCCCGCAGGCAGGAACCTCTGGTTTGCGGCGCGGTGATGAGGTTTTCATTCTCGGGGTATCGGCGGGTTTGGTGGACGACGTAATCGTCAAGGACGATGGCCGCGTCAAGGCGCGCGTGAAAATGCGCCGGGACTTCGAGCGTTTCGTGCGCATCGATTCCACCGCCTCCATCAAGAAAGCGTTCGCGGTGGCGGGGGATTCCTTCATGGAGATTAGCGCGGGCACGGGTGTCCGGCTTCCTGCGGATAATCCGACGATTATCTGTGTTCCTTCCGAAGATTCCCTCGGCCGCATTGAGAAGATGGTTAGCGATCTGCAGGCGGAATTGATTCCAGTCGTGAAGAAAGCGGGAGTTGGCCTCGAGCAGTGGACGAAACTTGGAGCTGACCTGGAAAAATCCAGCCGCGATCTAAGCGGACTCCTGGCGCGGTGGGATCGCCTCTCGGAGGGACTTGAACAAGGCAAAGGGACCGCGGGTATGCTATTGACGGACGCTGCGCTGGCCGGGGAAGTCCAGGAACTTCTCGCGCGCGCGGGTCAGGCCATGAGTCAGCTTCAATTGATGGCAACCAACCTTAATGCAGCGGTAACGAACATTCAAAAGGGCGCGTCCCGATTGCCCGAGATCGCGGACGCCGTCGCGAACGAAACGAAAGATTTGCCAGGACTCGTTCACCAAACGCAGGTTTCAATGGCCGAATTGGAGCGGTTGATTGAAGCGTTGCAGCGGCATTGGCTAGTGCGCAGGTATGTAAAGAAAACCAGTCCCGAGCCTATGAAATCGAGCTCTCCACAAGAACAGCCCGGACACAAAACTCCAAAGACCCAGATTTCCTCGAAACCTTCCAAAGAGCGCGACGGCAATCGTGAACTGAACCGACGATGAAAAAGCCAAAGAAGCGAATTTTGGTGGTGGACGATCTGGCCAGTGATACCACGCTACTGAAGACTTACTTTCAGGACTGCCATGGTTATGTCGTTCGGGATGAAAATGACCCGGTAGCCGCCGTGGCCGCGGCGGAGATTTTTGAGCCGGATTTGATTATCCTCGATTTACTCATGCCAATCATGGACGGAATTCAATTGGCTGGAGCTTTCAGGGCGAACACGAAGTTGAAATCCGTGCCAATTGTGTTTCTCACCGCCGCGACGACCAGGGAGGCGGTTGCCGCGGCTGGGGGGCAGATTGGAGGATTTCCTTTCATGGCCAAGCCCATTCACCTGGGTGAAGTCGCGGCGATGGTTAAGCAACATTTGGGAGAGTAGTCGACGCAAAACATTTTCTATAACCACACCTATGCCAGAAACATCTGTTCTCGACGCCGAGCCGGTGATCGAGAAATTCACCGAAGGTCGCAGGGAGGAATCGCTCCTGAAGGCCGGCGCGTTGCAGGACGCCATTTTTAACAGCGCCAATTTTTCGAGCATTGCGACTGACGAGAAGGGCGTGATCCAAATCTTCAACGTGGGCGCCGAACGCATGCTCGGTTACACGGCGGCAGACGTGGTGAACAAAATCACTCCCGCTGACATTTCAGACCCGCAGGAACTTATCGCTCGCGCCAAAGCCTTGAGCGTCGAGCTTTCCACACCGATCACGCCTGGCTTTGAAGCTCTTGTCTTCAAAGCGTCGCGCGGCATCGAGGACATTTACGAGCTTACATACATCCGCAAAGACGGCAGCCGCTTTCCGGCTGTTGTTTCCGTCACGGCGCTACGTGACGCGCAAAGCATTATCATTGGCTATCTGCTTATCGGCACTGACAACAGCGCGCGCAAACGCGCCGAGGAAGCGCTCCTTAAAGCCGGAGCGCTTCAGAGCGCGATCTTTAACAGCGCGAATTTCTCCAGCATCGCCACGGACGCGAAAGGCGTGATTCAAATCTTCAATGTCGGCGCGGAGCGCATGCTGGGCTACGCCGCCGCGGACGTGATGAATAAAATCACCCCGGCGGATATTTCCGATCCACGTGAAGTCATCGCTCGCGCAAAAGCGTTGAGCGTGGAACTCGGCACGCCCATCACGCCAGGTTTTGAAGCGCTTGTCTTCAAAGCGTCGCGGGGCATCGAGGACATCTACGAACTCACTTACATCCGCAAGGATGGCAGCCGCTTCCCGGCCGTAGTCTCGGTCACCGCGCTTCGCGACGCGGAGAACGCCATCATCGGCTACCTCCTGATCGGCACCGATAACAGCGCGCGCAAACAAGTTGAAGAGGAACAGAAAAAACTCGATCAAAGATTGCGGGACCAGCAGTTCTACACTCGTTCCCTCATTGAATCGAATGTTGACGCGCTGATGACCACCGATCCACTGGGCATCATCACCGACGTAAACAAACAGATGGAAGCGCTTACTGGCAGCACGCGCGACGAACTTATCGGCGCGCCATTTAAAAATTTCTTCACTGATCCGGAACGCGCCGAAGCAGGCATCAAATTGGTTCTGAGCGACAAAAAACTCACTGACTACGAACTCACTGCGAGCGCGCGCGACGGAAAAAAAACAGTCGTCTCCTACAATCTTACCACCTTTTACAACCGCGATCGCAAGCTGCAGGGCGTCTTCGCCGCTGCTCGGGACGTCACGGACCGCAAACGTTTTGAGCTGGAACTCGAAAGCGCCAAATCCATTGCGGAAATGGCCAACCTCGCGAAATCCGATTTTCTTTCGAGCATGAGCCACGAGTTGCGGAGCCCGCTCAACGCAATCCTCGGTTTTGCGCAACTGATGGAATCCGCAAGTCCAGCTCCGACACGCGCGCAGGCAGAGAGCATCGCCCAAATCCTCCAGGCCGGATGGCATCTCCTGAAACTCATCAACGAAATCCTGGATCTCGCGGTCATCGAATCAGGAAAAGTTTCCCTGTCTTCTGAACCTGTTTCGCTTGCGGAAGTGCTTTCGGAATGTCGCGACATGATGGAACCAGAGGCCCAACAGCGCCGGATTGCCATGACCTTTCCGTATTTTGAGGCTCCATGGTACGTGCTAGCCGATCGCACGCGTCTCAAACAGATCATTATCAATCTCCTTTCGAACGCCATTAAGTACAATAGTGAGCGCGGAAGTGTTGTTGTCGAATGCGCCCTGGCTGAGAAAGGCCGAATCCGAATCAGCGTGAAGGATACTGGAGCGGGTTTGCCGGTTGAAAAAATCGCCCAACTCTTTGAGCCGTTCAATCGCCTGGGCCAGGAGGAGGGTGTAGTGGCTGGCACCGGCATCGGCCTCGTCGTGACAAAACGCCTCGTCGAGCTGATGGAAGGGTTTCTCGGCGTCGAAAGCGTGGTCGGCCAAGGCAGCGTCTTCTGGTGCGAACTTCCCGCCGCAATCGCTCCGCAACTCGAGATCAACAGCCTGGTTCACGAAACTCCCTCCGTCCCGCAGGCCAGCTCGAATGCGCCTCTCCGCACGCTGCTTTATGTGGAAGACAATCCCGCCAACCTCAGTCTCGTGGAGCAACTCATCGCTCGCCGGTCCGACATACGGTTGCTCACCGCCGTCACCGGCCTTCTGGGGATCGAACTGGCTCGTGAGTCTCTGCCCGAAGTGATCCTGATGGACATTAACCTTCCCGGCATTAGCGGTTTGGAAGCATTGAAGATTTTGCGTCAGGACCCGGCCACATCGCACATTCCTATTGTCGCTCTGAGCGCGAATGCCATGCCACGGGATATCGAAAAAGGCCTCGAAGCCGGGTTTTTCCGTTATCTCACCAAGCCCATCAAAGTAAAAGAGTTTATGGATACCCTCAACATCGCTCTCGAATTCGCTGCCACGGCCGCCTCCACTACTCACTAACAAGCCAAATTTATGGTCAGCGTCGCAGACATTCTCAAAGCCAGCATTCTCATCGTCGATGACAAGCCAGCGAATGTTTCGCTCCTCGATCAAATGCTCCGAGGCGCTGGGTATTCTCACATCAGTTCGACCAGCCGCCCGCGAGAAGTAGCCCAGCTCCATCTTGAGAATCATTACTCCCTAATCCTCCTCGATTTGCAAATGCCGGGGATGGATGGCTTCGAAGTGATGGCAGAACTCAAAACCATCGAGACGGATGGCTACCTGCCGGTGCTCGTAGTGACCGCGCAGCCCGATCTCAAACTCCGCGCTCTCAAAGCCGGCGCCAAGGATTTTGTCAGCAAACCATTCGAACTGGCCGAAGTTCTGATGCGCGTTTATAACCTGCTCGAAGTTCGGCTTCTACATCTTGAGGCGAGGAGGCTCTTCAACCGGGTCGAAGCCGAGCAAAAGGCGTCCGAAAGCCTTCTTCTCAATGTGCTGCCGGCTGCCATTGTGCAACGCTTGAAAGCGCAACCGCCAAGAGCCGATGGCTCCATGGAAATCATCGCGGACAACTTTCCTGAAGCGACCATCCTCTTCGCTGGCCTCCACGATTTCTCGCGTCTCACTGAGCGCCTTTCCGCCACCGCTGTGGTCACGCTGCTCAGCGTCATCTACTCCGGCTTCGACGCGGTCACAGAGAAACTTGGCCTCGAAAAAATCAAAGTCATGGGGGAATCCTACATGATCGCTGCTGGTGTTCCAGTGGCGCGGCCCGACCACGCCGAAGCCATCGCTGAAGCCGCCCTGGCGCTCCAGGAACAAATCGCCTTGCACGATGCCCCGAACGGCGAAACATTTAGCCTCCGCATTGGCATCAATACCGGCCCAGTGGTTGCCGGGGTAATTGGCCGAATCAAATTCAGCTACGACGTCTGGGGTGAAACCGTCAATACGGCCTGGCACATGGAAACCTACGGCTCCCCTGGCTATATTCAGGTGAACCAAAGCACTTACGCGAAACTGCGCGACAAATACCAATTTGAAGACCGGGGCGAATTTTCCATCAAGAATGAAGCTTCACTGAAAACTTATTTCCTCAAGGGTCGCAGACCCGAGGCGACCACTCCCACACGTAGTGATCGAATCCCGGCAACAACTGCGTGAAATCGCCTTCGCGCCTTCTTCCGTTGTTTCGAAGCGCCACCATTCCCTGCGCTCGGTGCGCCTCAATTGATATTTGACCGCGGCTAGTTTCAATTGCAGCCCCTTAAATTGGCTTGCGATGGGGGCGGGCTTTGTTTAGCAAGAGGGCGCTGGGATGGAATCTCGGAACGTTTCCAAATTTTAGCGAAAGGCGCCATCGCGTCCGGTTGTGTGGGAATGGCACGGAAGTTTCTAGCATGGAGATTGATTTCTGACAAACGGGGGGCAGGGCCCACTCTGAATGCGATTTTTTTACAATGTTTTGTTCGCCCTCTTTTTTTGGGCGGCTACGCCTTTCTACTTTTGGAAGATGTGGAGGCGGGGGGATTGGCGCAAAGGGTTTGGACAGCGTTTCGCGAAGTATGACGCCAAGTTAAAAACGGCGATCACGAATCGCCACATGCTTTGGATTCACGCCGTGAGCGTGGGCGAGGTGAATGTGGCCACGCAGCTCATTCACGCGCTGGAGCAAAGGGTGCCGAACATCAAGATCCTGGTCTCGACCACAACTTCCACGGGCATGGGCGAGCTGCGGAAGAAGCTGCCTTCGCACATCCAGAAGATTTATTATCCCATTGACCGCCCGCGGTATGTGAACCGCGCCCTGCGCATCCTCACCCCCGAGGCGATCGTGCTGGTGGAGGCTGAAATCTGGCCGAATTTTCTGTGGCAGGCCAAAGCCAAGAATATTCCGCTCTTCCTGGTGAATGCGCGGCTCTCGGAGCGGTCTTATCGCGGCTACAAGCGGTTTGGGCTTTTGTTCCGCAATATTTTCGCGTCATTTACCGGTGTGGGCGCGCAGAATGAGGCGGACGCCGAGCGGCTTCGGAAGCTGGGCTGCCGGCCCGAGGCGGTGCGCGTGGTGGGCAATCTCAAATTTGACGCCGTTCGACTGAGTGAACGGTTGCCTGTGAATATCCACGCGCTGCTGCGCCAGATCGGGGTGGGGGAGGACGCGCTGATCATCGTGGGTGGCAGCACGCATGCCGGCGAGGAGGCGATCCTAGCCAGCCAGTTCCTGAAGTTGCGCGGCCAATTCCCCAAGCTCTTCCTGATTTTGGTGCCGCGGCATTTCGAGCGCGGGCGGGAGGTCGGGAAGATGTTGGAGGAAAAGAAAATTCCGTTTGTTTATCGCACGGAGCTGGCTGCGACTTCCTCTTTCGCGCCGGGAGAAATCAACTGTCTGCTGGTCAACACTACCGGTGAGCTGCGGCATGTCTATGAAGCGGCCACTGTCATATTTGTGGGCAAAAGCTTAAGCGCGGAGGGCGGCCAGAACCCGATCGAGCCCGGAGCGCTTGGCAAAGCGATGGTGTTCGGCCCGAACATGCAGAACTTCCTGCCCATTGCCGCCAGTTTTGTCCAGCATGAGGGGGCGATCCAGGTGCGCGATGAAGCCGGGCTGGAGGGGGCCTTGCGTCAATTGCTGCAAGACGAGCCCAAACGCCAACGGCTTGGCGCCAACGCGCTCCAGGTGGTGCGCGAAAATCAGGGCGCCATCGACCGCACTGTGGAGATGATCGTGAAGCATCTGCCCGACGATGAAATGTACATCGCGAGCGGTAAGTAGCCAGATCAGCCCAGGATGCGGCGGCCTTCGTCAAGGAAGATGCCCTTGAAATTCATTTCCAGCGCCTGCGCGTTGGTGGCCTTGGTAAGAGCTTCCTTCTCGCTGACTTTGCGATCCTTCACCAGTTGGAATAGGGCTTGATTGAAGTTTTGCATGCCGTCTTCCACGCCGGTCTCGATGGCGGCGGGCAGTTTGTCCAGACGGTTTTCCTCCATCAACTTGCGCACGGTGCCGGTGTTGATCAGGATTTCCAGAGCGGGCGTGACCCCGCCAGTCAAGGTCTGCACCATGCGCTGCAGATGACGGCTTGCAAGGTGCCCGCCAACTGGCGGCGGACCTGCTCGCGCTCGTCGGCCTTGAAGAAGTCGAGGATGCGGCCGACGGATTGGGAGGCATTGGTAGTGTGGAGCGTGGAAAGGACGAGGTGGCCGGTGTCGGCGGCGCTCATGGCGGCCTGAAAGCTGATGGCGTCGCGCATTTCGCCGATCATGATAATGTCGGGATCCTGACGCAAGATGTTGCGCAGACCGAACTCGAAGGATTGTGTGTCCAGACCAATTTCGCGCTGCTCGATTACCGATTTATCGTCGTCGAACACGAACTCAATCGGGTCTTCCAGGGTGATGACGTGCTTCTTGCTCGTGGCATTGATGTGCTGGAGCATGGCGGCGAGCGTGGTGGATTTGCCGGAGCCGGTGGAGCCCGCGAGAAGCACGATGCCGCGGGGGGATTCGGCAATCTTTTTCAGGATGGGCAGGAGCCCGAGTTCTTCGAAGCTGGGGATGTTCGTTTTGACATAGCGCATGGCCAGGCAGAACTGGCCGCGCTGCTGGAAGAGGTTCGTGCGGAAGCGCCCGACGCCCTCCACATAATAGGAAAAATCGACTTCGCGATCCGACTCAAGCCGCTTCTGGGCATGCTTGGGAACGATTTTTTCGACCACATTGTTCATCCATTCCGTGGTCGGGATGGGAGCCTCGATGGGGACTAGCTGCCGGCTGATGCGGAAGACGACGGGCTCTCCGATTTTGATATGAACATCGGAAGCTCCGCCTTGGACGGCTATATTCAGAATGCGATGAAAAATTTCCATCCGCCCACTATAATGCCGGGCTCCGAAAATTTTCCAGCGCGGAATTTAGGATTGCTGGGCGAATGCGAGAAAATCGAGGCGTTCCCGCGCCTGGCGCGAGAGGTTTAGAAAGAGCATGGAAACAGTGTAACCGGTGTGGCGGTTCCCATTGCAGGCGACGACGACGCCGGTGCAGTGAACGCGCTTCATATCCGCGCTGCAAAGCAGATCAACGGTCATCTCGGTCCATGGGGTGATGGGGTCGGAAGACTTGAACTCGATCCCGCTTTTGCGGATGCGGACGGAGGTGGAGGGGAGACTCAGGCATTTTTCCGACGACAAAACTTTAAAAGGCTGGAAAATCCCGGAGGTGTCGAATTTATTCGCGCTCATATAGGGTAATCCAAGGATACCACAATAATGGAGGGCGTCAATTGACAGAGCAGTGCTTTCACAGGCCTTAGGTCGGCTATGCCACTGCGCGGCCGCGAACCTGCTCGAGCATCGAGATCAAATGATCCACTTGGATAATGGGGTTGAATTTCTCTCTTCCTTTCTCCAGGGAGAATTGCCAATTGATTTTGATCCGCTTCTCCGATCTTTTCTTTATGCAGGCCAACGCCTCCCGCCGCAATTCCTCCTGCGTGGGGATGCGCCGGTTCAGGCAAGCCCTGGCCAGGACTTAGAGGTCGGGTCTCAATCATGTTCAGTTAGCCTCCTTCTTGGGCGTGTAGTGAAATTCAAACCGCTGGGCCAGGGCAAAGGCCTCCCCCGGACTAAAGGTTTCATAGAAGGCGCTCGTCCCGTGCGTGTTCAGGTCGTCCTGCACCAGGCGAATCTTTTTAAGCGTCCGGATACGCCTGGGATAGCTCCCGTCAAAACAGGGCGTATTCGCGTTTGGTGCGCTGGCGGTAAACTTAGAGCCACCCGCTTCCCGGTTATGGGCTTGATGGCGGCCAAAACAAACCACGGGGAAGAGCAAGTCCAGGAGAAGGCTGTAAAGCCAAAGCAAGTCCTCCATCCGGGCCAGGAAGAAGCCGTCCAGCTTGGAGAGGGACCAGATCTTCTTTAGATGCGGCCGCATCTCCATTTGTTTAATATCTTGCCAACCTGGGTGTGGGAGATTTCCGGGCAATAGCCCAGTTCCAACGCCTGGGAGGCCAAGAGGCGCTAGATTCCACCGGGCGTGGCTCTTGGGAGCCTGACTGCAAGCTAAGGTCGTGATCTGGGCCCGGGCCTTGCCGTCCAGCTTAATGGGCCGTCCCGAACGGGGCAGGTCTTCCAGACACTGGGCCCCCGTTTAGAGATAATGATTGCGCCACTGGGCCACCGCCGCGCGAGAGACATTCAAGGTTTGGGCGATGGCCACCTGGCTTTTGCCCCGGTGCAGTTCCAGGAGCCCCGTGGCCCGCTTAAAAACCTTGGCGGGAAGTTTTCGCTTCGAGAGCCGCGACTTCAAATGTTGCAGGTGTTCTAATGATAAAACAAGTTTTGCCTTTTGCCATGCGAGAAGCTGGCGCTCATCGCAACCTTTGCAACTTGTTTTCGTTTACGCAGTAATTAGGATCCCACCTGAGTCGTTCCTGAAAAATTTCAGATTTGAAATTTCAAGGCGCGGGCGGATTGGGTGGGATTATGGCTCGCGCATGGCGCGGTCGAGTTCGTTGATGACGGCTTGGAGGACTAGAGCCATGAGGAGGGCTTTCACGGTTGCACGTTCGTGTTTTTCGTACTTTTTCAAAAGTTCGGCGGCCTGCATGAATAGACCTGTCGCGAGGGCGGGCTGGACGCAGGTGTCGATCAGGCGGCTCAGGTCCTTGGAGCCGGCTTTGTTGGCGCTGCTAACAGCTTGAACCCGCTGGTCGAGGTCATTGGCGATGCGTTCCAGCTCCAGATCGGGGCCAAAGGTGTTGGGCGGGGCGAAGCAGAACCAGGCTTGAGCGGCGAGCATTTTCAGAATTTCCTTTTCGTCCTCATCGAATTGTTTCCCGAAAATTGAGTCGCAGAAGTCCATGAGATCGCTTCCATTATCGATGACCGCTTCGATGGCATCATCGGGGTATGGATAGGCTTTCATCATGGCTTTTTGCCGCTCCAAAATTTCCTCCCCGGTAAAGGGACGGTCCGGGAGAGGGGGTGGAGGAGGCATGTCTTCCAAATAGTCCTCATTTTTTTCGGGATTGGCCGTTGGACTCTTGACGCGCGGCCGAGGGGGAGGCGGCGGCAGGATTAGTTCCCTGAGGCCGAGTTCCTCGAGCAGCCAGTTGATATCGTAATCCTCTCCGCGTTCGAGGTTGAGTTCATCCACCGCCTGCACGCGATTTTTCATCATCAGAATCAGCGCGGGGCGGAGGGCAGGGTCTCTGGCCGCTTCGCGCGGGGTGTGGTCATCGAGGGCGGGAATGGCTTCGTCCAAAAAGCGTTCGTCGCGTTCGCGCTCTGTTTGCCCTTTGCGCATGCCCTGAAACATATCGTTCGCGTGGGAAGAGGAGAGGAGGGGGTAGCTGGGGCGTTGCAACAGGGAAGGCACCGCGAGGGCGGCATCGACATTGGGTTCGTCCTGGGCGACCTTCTGGGCCAGCCTGTCCACGCGTTCGGTTTCGAAGCGGACGCGGTCGCCCAAAGCGTTTTCGAACCGGGCGCGCAGGGCGGAAGTGCGGGCGACGCCCAGTGATTCCAGGCGCCAGTACGTCTGGCCGATCAAGACCCGGCCGAGGATGGGGGGGCGCGAGGGAGAGGCCGCCAGCTCGGAGGGGTTGGACTCAAGCCAGACCCGGGCCTCGGAAAAGCCTTCGCGGTTTTCGCTTCGAGTCAACGGTTCTTCGTCCACCTCCGGAATCGAATCGAGGACTTCACGGCATTCGGCGAGAGGGCGCGTCAGATGGTAAACGGATTTGGAAAAATCGGCGTCCAGGGCGCTGAACGCGGCCCTGCGTCGAAGTTTGGCCGTGGCGAAGACGCGTTCCTCGAGGCGCATGACATTTTGGGTGAGCCATCTTTGTAATTCGGGATTCTCCGTCGGACCGCCCATGTGCTTGACGGTTTCGAGCAGCACCTCGAGCGGCGAAACATCCGCCACGATCGGAAGCTGGTAGGCGATGCCGCTAGTGCGAGTGTAATGGGGCAAATCGTAGGTCCAGATCAGGAGGGTTTGAAATCTTTTGGCCTTTGAGGCCAGGAGGCGATCTTGTATGAGCATTTCGCGTCCGTCGTTTTCCAAGAGATCAACGGCGGTGATCTGCTCCAAGCTCAGGATGCGACGGAACTCCAGCAGTCGCATGACGGTCCTGGTTCTGGCGCGAGCGATCACTTTCTGGTCATTCTTGAGGCCGGTAAATCCTTCGCGCTCCCATTTCTCTCCGCAGGTCAGGCCGGAGGCGTCGCGCTCGTAGTAGGCATACCATTGAAGCAGTCGATGATATTCGCCCATGTTGCCCGTGTCGTACGACTTGGCCAGTTGAGAGCCGACTCGGTAGCGGTTTGGCGATTCACTGGCCGCCCGGTCGCTGATGAGTTTGTCGACTTCGGACTCAAGCTCCAAAAATTTGGAGTAATTCATGGGAGCGAAGGGATTGAAGGGGCAATCGGACGGACATCGATAGTGCGTGATGCGGTTGGAGCCGCATTCCGCGGAGGTGATTTCCCTGGCCACCGCAGGGCAGAAACGATGTTTGGAAGCTTTGCTCATGATTCACTCTCGTTGGGGAAACTGTTCATGCCGATGCGCTAGTTTGCAACCCCAAGTTGCTGGAGAAGGAACGCGTAATCAAACGCCAGGTCTCTCAGGGAATCGTAGCGGCCAGAGGCGCCGCCGTGGCCCGCGCCCATGTTACATTTGAGGAGGAGAAGATTTGAGTCGGTCTTGGCGGCGCGAAGTTTGGCGGCGAGTTTGGCTCCCTCCCAATACGGGACCTGGCTGTCGTTCAGGGAGACGCGAATCAAAATGGCGGGGTAGGGTTGTTTGCTCACGTTGTCGTAGGGCGAGTACGTTTTCATGTAGTCGTAAGCGGTTTTTTGGTTCGGGTTGCCCCATTCGATGTATTCGCTGGTGGTGAGAGGAAGGGAAGCATCCAGCATGGTGTTGAGGACGTCCACGAAGGGCACATGAGCCACGGCGAGCTTGAATAAATCAGGGCGCATGTTGATCACGGCTCCGACCAGCAATCCGCCGGCGCTGCCGCCCATGATGGCTATGCGGTTGGGAGAGGTGTATTTTTCGTGGATCAAATGCTCGGCGCAGGCAATGAAGTCGGTGAAGGTGTTGCGCTTGAGCATCATTCGGCCCTGGTCGCGCCAGGTTTCCCCGAGCTCATCGCCCCCTCGGATGTGGCCAATGGCGAAGATGACGCCGCGATCCAGCAACGCGAGCCGGGAATAGGAAAAGGTGGCTGGCACCGCATAGCCGTACGAACCGTAGCCATACAGGAGCAGGGGGTTCCTCCCATCGAGCTTGAGGCCTTTTTTGTAAACGAGGGAGCACGGAATTTTCACGCCGTCAGCGGCCGTGGCGAAAATCCTTTCGGATCGGTATTGAGAAGCGTCAAATCCGGGGACCTCCGTTTGTTTCACCAGGATTCGATCGTGACGATCCATGTCGTAATCGAAAGTTGAATTGGGAGTGATAAGCGATTGGTAGCGGAAACGCAGCGTGGACGTTTCGAACTCTGGATTCTCGGCCACCGAAAGGTCATAGGCCGGCTCGGGCAGAGTGATCAAGCGCGATTCACCGCTCTTGAAATTCAGGACGCGTATTTGCTCCAAGCCATTCTGACGTTCCGAGATGGCAGCATGCTTTTCGAAGAGGTCAATCTCTTCGAGCTTAATGGCAGGATCATGGGCGACAAATTCCTTCCAATTCTCCTGGGCGGGCTGAGCAACCGGGGCCGTCATGACGCGGTAATTTTTGGCTTTGAAGTTGGTGCGGACGTAGAAGAGCCCCTTGCGATGCTCCAGGAAGTATTTATGGTCGGGCTGGCGGGGTTGAGCCACTTGGAGCGAGTGTCTGCGTCCATCCGCTTCCATGAAGCGGACTTCGGTGGAAAGTTTGCTCTCAGAGTTAAGGAAGATAAAGGCGCGGTCGCGGGAGCGATCCACGGAGATGTCGTACAATTCGTCGGCTTCATGGTAAAGGCGATCTGGGCCGTTGGCGCCGAGTTCGTGGCGGTAGAATTCATCCTGCCGTTTGGTGACGGCGTTTTCGGTGACGAAGAAGATTGTTTTGTTGTCGGTCGACCAAACCACGCCATCCACTCTCTCGAACTTTTCTGGCAAAAGCTGGCCCGTGCGCAGATCCTTTATCCGAAGAGTGTATTGACGATAACCTGTGGTGTCGGTGGTGTAGGCGAGGTAGTTGTTATCGTCGCTGGGCACTGAAGCTCCAACGCTGAAAAACTTCAGCCCCTCGGCCAGAGCGTTTTGATCGAGAATAATCTCCTCCGGTGCGGAAAGACTTCCCTTCTTGCGACACTGAATCGAGTAGTTCTTTCCTTTCTCGGTGCGGGAATAATAGAAGTATTCCCCCCGACGCACAGGCGCGGTGGAGTCGGTTTCCTTCAAGTGCCCGAGCATCTCCTGGTAAAGCGATTCCTGGGCGGGTTGAAGAGATTTGGTAACCGCGTCCGCGTAAGCGTTTTCGGCGTTTAAGTAGGCAATCACTTCGGCGTTGGTTTTCTCCCGCAGCCAGAAATAATCGTCCACTCGCCTGTCGCCGTGGAGCACGATTTCCTTTGGGATTCTTTTGGCGATCGGCGGAGAGGGGGGCAAGGAGTCGGCAGGAAGAGAAGCCATGGAGCAAAGCATTAAAAGGGTCGGTAAAAACGTCCTGATCACGCTGCTATTCCGCTGATTTGGACCGCGAAAGTCAAGCACGGCGGCGGTGTGTTTGGGGGCCGTGGTGGTAAAAGAAACAGGCCTTTTCTTTCGAAAAGGCCTGGCTTGGTTATCCCTGGGGATGTGTCTCCCTTTATTGGAGGGGGAGACTAAAGTGAATAGAGGGGAGTATTAAAAAAGAGGCCGTTTAGCACAGCGCTGCCGCCGCCCGTGCGAGTAATGCGTATCTTTACTGAACCCATAATCTCATACATCTGGTAGCTGCCATTTTGGAATGAGTTAATGGTGCGAGTGTTGAGGACCGTGCCAGTGACGGCATCAAGGATATCGATCGTTTGGGCTCGTCCGAGTCTGTCCCAATCTACGAAATAGAGAGTGACGCGGTGGGTTTTGCCATCGGTCAAGTTGAGGTCAGTGGTAAAGCTGTTGGAGGCGGACCATCCAGCCGCGATTCGGTCCGGGCTGAAAACTTTTTGCAGGCCGCGCAAGTCGGTGGTGGAGGAAGCCCAAACCTGATCGGTTTTACCGTTGGGGATGATGTGAGCGAAGGCCGGTGGGTTCGCGGTATCGCCGACGACCTGATAGCCATCTGTCCCATACATTCCCTTCCAGGAGCCTTGGGTGGTGGAGTTCGCCCCAAAAAAGACGGCCTTGGCGGCAGGGGGGTAACCGCTGATGGTGAAGGTGGCGCTGGTAGTGGCGCTGGGGGCGCTGCCTGGCAGAAAGGCTTTGGCCTTCAGAGTGCCGCTCGCCGTGATCATCATAGGGCCGCTATAGGAGAGAGAATACAGCGTGGGTTCTGAGCCGTCCAAGGTGTAGCGCATGACCGCGCCAGACGGAGCGCCGCTAAAGATAATTTGTTTGGCCGAGGCGTAGGAGCCCCCCGCCGGCGAGATGACTGGGGCTGCCACTTGAGGGGTGACGGTGAAACTGGCGCTGGCGACGGCGCTGTCCAGCAGGCCGACTAAAAAGGCTTTGGCTTTGACGGTTGTAGAGGAGGAGACAGTGAACGGCGCAGTGAAAAGAGGGGAAGAAGCTGTGGGTATCGATCCATCCAGCGTGTAGCGAATCGCAGCCAGAGGGGTTGCGGTGGTGATCGCGACGGACGCCGGGCTGGTGAAATTGCCGCCCGCTGGGGTAATTACTGGGGTGGCCGCAGGCAGTGGCATTGCGGCGGAAGCCGGGCTGAAGAAAAGGCCAGCCGCAACTGCATTTCCGACTAGACCCTTTAAGGTGATAGTCACCTTGCCTTTGACGTCCCAAACGAGCCACGAACCGCCATCAAATGCGGTGAGGGTTTGGGTGTGCAATACGGCACCGCTAACTCCATCGGCCACTTCGACAGTTTGTTGGCGGCCTAACTTATCCCAATCGAGGCAGTAAAGGGCGAGCCGGTGGAGCTTGCCGTCGGTCAGATTGACATTGATGGAATAGCTTGTGGGGGCGTACCAGCAGGAAGCGATGCGGTCCGTGGTGGCGGATTTGACCAGGGCGGCGGGGTCGGTTGTGCTGTAGTTCCAAACCCACTGCGACGCGCCCGTGGTCGTGATGGTGGCATAAGCCGGGAACGTTCCGCCATCGGCAACGATGTTATAGCCATCAGCGCCGTAAACGCCTTTCCAATTGCCGCGCGTCGTCTTGTCCAGGCTCACGAAAGTCGCGGCGGCGTCAGTGACGGTCTGGGGTTGAGTGGTGGCGTTGATTTCATTGGAGAAAGCCGATTCGCCAGCGCCGTTGATGGCGGAGACGCGATAATAATATTGCGTTCCATAGTTCAAGGCGACGCTGCTATAGGCGGTGGTGTTTGCCGCGAGGGTGGCGATCGCTGAATAGGCTCCTGTCGCGCCGGTTTTACGATAGACGCGAAAAGCGGTTTCGGTATTGGAATTATCGGACCAAAAAACATTGATCTGAGAGGAGCTCATCACCGTGGAGGTTAGTCCCGTGGGGGCCGAAGGGGCTCCAGGATCACCCGGAATCGTTCCGACCGAGACAAACGCTCCCTGGCTCGGATTGTAAAAGGTTCCGCTGCCGGACTGCTCGAGTTTAATCGCCCGCACCATGTAGGTGTAATCGCCTGGGGCAGCGTCGGTGAAGGCGCTCAGGAGGGTGGGAGCCGAAGTGAGGCGGGTAAATGGGCCAGCAGGACTGGCGGCGCGGTAAACGTGATAGCCTTGCAAATTGGAATCGGTGGAAGGCGCCCAGCTCAAGACGGTGGCTGAGCCCACGGTTGCAGCGGTCAAATTTGAAGGAGGAATCACTGGAAACATGCGCAAAGTCGGATCGCCCATGAGAGCGATGTGAACTCGATGCGTGCCAAAATTCTGGTTTTGGTAGTCGCCGCCATTTCGGTTGTTCTGGCTCAACTTCGTGCTATAGCCAATGGTTTGGCCCAAGGCCATGTGGTGATAGAACCAGTGAGGGCGGCCCGACCAGGAAGCCGTGAGACAATAGCTGGTGGAGCCAAGCGGGGCGCGCAGAAAATTGCTTTCATTGTCCCAATCGCCAAAGTAGCTGCCCAGGAACATGGTGAATACGGTTTTCACGTCCGTCAGCGCGAAATCATCCGATCCTCCCACGCCCGCGCAAGTGTAGTAACTGCCCCCGCCGGTGCCGTAGGACCAGAGGTAATCCTGCGAGGCAAGGGTGTTGAAGAAGGAGCCCCCGGCTATTTTTACGGTGTTCGCGGCTCCGAAAAAGGGAGCAAAATTGCGCCAGCCGCTCGCGGCAAAGGCCTCGCCATCGCGCTCGCCAAAGTTATCGCAAACGGCTCCGCGGCGTTGCAGGGTGAAGAGCCGGTGGCGGAAATTATGATCCTTGTTGAGATATTGGCGCAGGAGGTCGCGCTCGTTGCGGGAGAAGGTTTTGTTGGAAAAGCAGGTCATGTTTGCGAGGTCCACGCGACCGACTTCCAATTCGACGTCCGAAGGCAAATCGATTTGATCAAATTTCCCGTCGCCTGGGACGTTTCTGTTGGCCGCCCGGCTGGCCGCGCTGGTGTTGACCGAGGTGTCAGTCCATACACCATTCATGTCTCCGTAATACGCGTCCGCGGGCCAGGCTCCTTGATGATCAGGATGCCCGTCAGGATTAAAATTGCCGGAGTAAGGAACGGCCACGTGGCCAAAAATAAAGACTGATCGAACGTGGGTGGGATCTGCATCGTAGTCGGCTTTGATGATGCTTTTGACGGCGGTGACACTGTCGGTTCGGGCGACATCGTGTCGCAGAATCTGCCAACCATCGCCGCGCAAATCCTGTTGCAAGCGGGCCAGTTCCGGGGCGAGTTCTTCCGCGTAAGTTGTATCCACCAGCAGGATCACTTTTCCGAGGGAGTCCTGAAGCGGGGCGTTGATGCCCGCATTGATGTACCCTGTCCCGTGGTAGGCCAAGGTGGTGGAGCTGGTGATTTGGTATTCGTAAGAATTGAAATTGGCCACATTGGCGTCGAGATAGGAGGAAGCCGTGCCAGGGAGGCTGGCAAGTATGGTCCAGGCCGCGCTGCTCGAGGGGCGGCGCGCAACGGTGTAACCAGTGGCGTTGGGATCTGTGGGCCAATGGAGGACGACCTGCGCTGGAGATGCCTGGACGGTAGCGCTGACTTCCACGGCATAAAATTTGGGATCCGTGGCCCAGGCGGAAGCAGCAAAAGCGAAAAGGAAGCAGGCCGCAAAACAGCAGCGGAACGAATTAGCAACCGACGAGTTTTTCATCTGGAATCGCCATTTAACGAGACACGGGAGGCGTCTCGGAGATGAGGGGCTAACCCCATCGAACACACACACTTTTAAGCGCCGGTAAAATGGCTTGTAGAGGACGCCCCTCGGGAATTCCCTGATTACCCGATAGGACGCTTTCGCCGGACGAGCGTGTGTTTAGCAGATGATATGCCAATAGGCAAGGACTCTCATCGGACAGTAATTTAGCGAGGTGGACTCGATTTGGTCCATTCCTTCCCTTGGTGTGAAATGCGTTTTTAAGTCGCTTGATTTCAGAGTGTTACGATGTTTTTGTATACGGATTCCCTCACGAAAACCTTTCACCGGCCAGCCAACAGTCCTCGCTCAAGAATCAATTTTGAGACCTAGATGGTTTTTAGGAAATGAGAATCAGGGAATCCCTGTCTCCCTCTGGGACAGTGTCTCTTCAAAAGCCTCCCCAGAGTTTACTCCACCAGGATGGCTCGATAAAACCGCTGGCTCATGGTTGAGGCGTTTGGATCGGTAATATCGACATAGTCAGAACCAATTTGGACGTTCTTTACAGGGGTCCAGTCTCTAAAATTGCTTGAAGCCTCGATTCGGTAAGTATGACCCGTCTCGCCTGCAACCCTTAAGCCAAAGCTTCCATTGGCTGTGCGACCCAGCGGGGTCACCCGGGCGCTTTGAGCAGGGGGCGGTTGGCTGAAAAACAGGCCCATGAGAACCGCGTTGGGACCTTCCCAGTTTGAGAGGCGAATAATGATGTGGCCTCGCATATCCCAAACGGCGTAGACGCCGTCTCCAAAGTCAGAGAGGGTTTGGGTGTTTAGCAGACGCTTTGTTTCGCCATCGAAGATTTCAATGGTCTGCTCGCGGCCTGTTCGATCCCAATCCAAGCAATAAAGGGCCACTCGGCGGCGCTCGCTATCAGCGAAATGCAGATCGATGTCAATACTATCCGAAGCGTACCAGCCAATCACAGAGCGATTGTTGCCAGTAGGATCCAGGAGGGCTCGTGGATCCACGGTGGACTCGGTCCAAATGTATTGGGACTGGCCGCTAAACGTAACCTGCGCAGGGGCTGGATAGCTGATGGCTCTTCCGAGGATATGAAATCCGTCGCCCCCGTAGACTCCACGCCACGAGCCGGAAGTAGTGGTGTCGAGTTTCACAAAGGCTGCGTCGTTCGGCGCCGAAAGAATGGTAAAACTGGCAGTGGCAATCTCACTCTCCGCGAGACCATCCATGAATCCTCTGGCACGCACTGTAACGCTTTGGGTTAAGGTCAAAGGTCCGGCGTAAACCGGGGAGTACATGCTGGGAACCGTGCCGTCGACGGTGTAATGAATGGTTGCTCCCAGAGTGGCGCATTGCAAACTCACTGTGGTTGGCCCATAGGAATTGATGGCGCCAGAACTGATGACCGGCGTGGCGACCGCATCCGGATCGTCATCCGGTGGATCATTGGGTATGGAACCGTCCAACACCTCGCTGCGAACAACGATTTCGTCTATCCAGCCGTCGAAATCGCCTAATTGCAGAGCGACCGAACCGGCCTGGCCCCATTTTGTGATATCGTTGCTGACGAAAGAGGCGACGGCCTGGCCGTTGATCCGCAGAGTGTAGCCCGATTTATCCAAAACGAAACTGAGATGATGCCATTGCTTCGCTGGCATTACGGCAGTGAGTTCAGGCCCGCTGAATTTGAATTGTTTGTATCCGCCGCCGGTAAACAACCCCTGGTAAGTGTCTTCACCCAGAACGAAATTGGCGACATAGCTCTCATTGAGGGATAAGATTTGAGCGGGACGCCGGTCATAAGCCTTCAGTTCGTTGATATAGACCATTGCTTCGAAAGTAACGCTGCCTACGGGGCTCTTGACCACGGAAGCAGTAGGAATGCTCACGACAGCTTGATCGCCCAAGTCCAGGAAGCGCAGGGCGCCCCCGGATTTGTTTGCCATCCAGCCCAAATTGCTGGCGTCCAGGCGGGCATTGCCTGAAAGCGTTAGAGTTGCTCCCTTTCCTGTGTTGTCGGTGGCGCTGCCATCGCAATGGAAAAGAACCATTGTATCCGCGGTCAAGGCAACCGGGGCCGATTGAAAACTGTTCGGCGTGCTTTTGGCGGAGGTGGTGGCGATGAAGTTCGTGGCGGCGAAAATCCTGCGGCCGTCAGGCAACAGGGCCTCCGCCTCAATCCAGGTTTCCCCGGGATACTTGGGGGCGAATGTGAGCGGGTTTCCAGAATTCGGCTCCAGATAACGGACTTCCCACACAACCTGGGCTCTGGAAAGATCGATTCCAGGGGCGACCAACACAGCGCTGATGTTTTGGTCGACTGGCGTCAGAGAAGGCAAACCGACTATTTGACCGGTTGCGGCCTTCCAGGGTTGTGTCCTGGCAGCGCCTCGGGCCATCCAAAAGGAGAGGCTGGCAAGAGAACGGGCTTGATCCATGATCACAAACTCGGCGGTTGTATTGTAGCTGTCACCCCAGCGATCATAAAGAGGGTATGCGTTTGTACTGGCGGAGTCCGGAGGATAGGGGAGCGATCCCAATTCCTTACCATAGGGATACAGATAAGCGAAACCAAGCGTGAGGTTTCCCAAAGGCAACCCGGACGCAGGAAGCGTGCGCCTATCGTTCAGGGAATACTGATGAACAATATCGCGCTGGCGTTTCCAGCCCAGCCCAGTGACAAATGTCATGTTCACAGGGTTGCAACCGCCCTCATAGTTGAAGTTGGCCACCAGGGCTTCGATATACGCGGGCTTGGGAGAGAGCTGATACGCGACCGTCATGTCGTAGGCGCGCTCGCTCGCGAAAAACCAGCCAGCGCTTTTGTCTTGTTTGCTGGGGTCAGGGAAACTTAGGCCATAGGCGCTCTCCTGGGAGAACCGAGCCTGGTCATCGCCCGTGGCAATGATTTCGGCCTCGCATTGGGCCAAATAATTTGTGTTCAGTTGAGTTGGCAGCAAACGGCCGGAGCGAGCGGCAAAGGCATAGGTGCGTATCGCGCAACCGTAACCTTCGAACATTTTCCACCAGGTCCATCGCCGCGTAGAGGCAGCGTTTGGGTTGGGGAACCATTGGATGAGCTGCGTTTGATAAACAGGATTACCGGTGGCGGCATAGAGCGCGGCGGCGGCCCAGGCGAGTTCATCATCATGCATGAACTCGTTGCCGTAATGGCTGATCTTTTGATAGGCCCCATCCTTGCCGTGCGCGGCAATGGCAGCCATCAGAAACCCCCAGCCTTTAACAGCCTTTTCAAGATAGAGGGCTGCTTCCACCGGGAACTGTTGTTTGAAACGAGGAGACGATCCTGCTTCCGCCAGAGCCGCCACAGCGGCCGCTGTCACTGCCGTGGTTTTTGGAAACACGACTTGAGGATCGCCGTGGTCAGGGGTGACATTGTCCTCGTATTCTCGATCACGAGGATAGACCAGGAAGTAGAACCCGCCGTCGGCGTCCTGCATTTTGGCAAGGAAGTCGGCCTCCCATTTTGCTTCTTGCAGAAGGTCGCTCTTGCCGTCGCCGCTTTCTGGAATTCCCAAATTGTCCAGATCGCCAGCGCCAGGGAATGAATCGGCCGCAAAAACCAGGTGGTGAATCAGCTCGGCGCTGTTGATTGTGTATTTGCTGTAATCCCCGGCGTCGTGATGCCCTCCCTGTAAATCGATGGGGTCCTTGTTGACAAAGGGGTACAAACTAGAGTCCACATCCTTCAGCTGCGGGGCAGTATGCCGTGGCTCGTTTGTGTAATTGCGCGACATTGAGTAGAGCACAGACTGAACTTGAGTGTTGACCATCGAAGGCACAGACGCCGGATTAAAATGGCAAACATCATGGGTGTGCCGGGTGAAGGGATAGACATTATTCGTCCCGCAGCGTTGATGATAGAGGCCAAGAGCGAACGTTCTGGCAAATAGAGCCGGTGTGCCTTCGTTGATAAGGAAGGCGAAGGACGCGCCGAGGCCGGGCACGAGTAACCGATACTCGCCCGGAGTTTCAAAGGAGCTAAAATCCGCTTCGTAAACTTGCTGATAGGGCGTAGGCTCAAAGGAGAACCCAGCATCTTTACGCTGTTTAAGGATTCCGTGAAACACTGGGCTGCCTGTGCTGGCGTCGATCACATCAAAACCTCCCGTAGCTGGTACATTCATCTCTCCCAGACTGCCGGCGTAGTAACCCACCATTCCTTTTTTGGGATAGCCAGGAGTGTAGCCAACTTGGTTAACGTGAACAGCGGGGCTTAGCCGCAGTGGATCAGCAGTCGCCTTGTAGGGAGTGGCTGAGGTGAAGAATTGATTGCCGGGGTTTTTGACCTCGACCGTTGCATTCGCAGCGACCGGGCTGACAAGTTCAAGGTAAAGACAGTTCTGAATCCTCAAATCGCGCTGCCGCAAGGGGGCGTAAAGAGGGCGGCGCTTAAAGCCAACGGACTTGACCGCGATTTTTTGAGCGCTCGCCGTTACAGCGAAGTCGCTGGCCGAAGGAAGCCTTAGGGTGTTTGTGGAAGTCACAAAATCCCAGGACGGCACGGGATTGGTCTGGGAAGCCTTCGTGTTAATCAGGGTCAGCTCAAGCAGGGTCGGAGAAAGAATGCGCAAGCCATAAGACCCAGTGGAGGGCATGGCCAGAGGGTTACCATCTGAGAGCTGCAAAGCATCTTGAGCAATGGAGACGGAACAGAAAAGGAACAGGAAAGCGGTGAAAAAAAATTGAATAATCAAAACGTATGATCTGTCTGTCGATATGAGTTTATGGTTGATCGGAGGCCTAGCCGATTTTGAGCCAATCTGTGCGAACCGTATTCCCGAAGCGCTGATGGCGGATGAATAGACCTCCGGCAAGCCTGTGGCGTTCAACCACGAGGGGGAATTGTTTGCCGGTTGTTTCATCATGGCGGGCAATAAGCAATGGTCGTACCGGGAGCCCCTGCCTGCCTAGAAAATCAGGGCGCTTTTTTAAAATTTTCCGCGGATTGGATCAAAAATTGCCCTAAAAACAGCAAAGGGTATTCCCTGAGGGCGCCAATGTCCAGAAAACGTTGCCCCGCTTCGGGACAACCCCTGATAAAATCGTAAGGGCACTGTCCCAAGACTGCGAAGCGCCTTTTCGCATTTCTTCAGAACCGGAACGAAAAATAAATGTCTTTTTGCCTCGCTGAGAAACGCGGAAAGGAGAATGCGCGCGCTCATAAGCCAGTTTTTTCTCGTTTCCCGAAGGCGATTTTGACAGACTATTTGAGAAGATGAGAGCTAGCTGTGTTTCGAAGTCCTAAACCATTGCCGGGCAATCCGCGTGCGAGCGGGGCAATGGCCTGTCTTGTGGCTGTCCTAGTTACCACGGTGGCGCTGGCCGTCCGTTGGTTGCTGAATCCAATTCTTGGCGAGTCGCTTTCGTTTGTTACTTTTTTTCCCGCGGTTGCTTTCGCGGTCTGGTTTGGCGGGTGGGTTCCGGGCACATTGACGGCCGTTCTCAGTCTCTTCATCGCCAACTATATTTACGCAGCAGCACATTCCTCCCTCTTCAGCCTCACGGTGCCGGAAGTAGTCAGGTCCTTTGCCTTTAGTCTGGCCTCATTGATCGTTATTCTGTTTGGCAATTCGATGCGGCGCGCCAAGGTGGCCGAGTCGTTGGCCGCGGAGAAGCAAAACCAGCTGGAGCAACTGGTGCAGCATCTGCCGGATTTGGTTTTCCAGGTGGACAAGGATTTGAGGCATCTATTTGTGAGCCCCAACATCGAAGCGTTTTCGGGAATTGCTCCTGAACGATTCATTGGAAAAACTGGCCGCGAATTGGGATTGCCGGAAGAGTTTTATGCGGATTTCGAGGCGGTGGCGCGAGAAACCCTTGCGACCGGCGCCGAGCGGCAGGTGGAATTAAAGCACCGGGGGCGCGTGTTTCGTTCGCGCCTTTTTCCACAACGCCAGCACGATGGGTCCATAATTGGGCTCTGGGCCATTTCCGAGGATATCACGGAGCGGCGAATGGCGGAGGCTGAGTTGGCGCGCAGCCGGGCTTTGTTTGAGGGCATTACTGAGGCCACTCCAGACATTCTTTATCTCCATGACCTGATTGATAACAAAAACCTCTACATCAACCGGGAAATCACGACGCAGCTTGGCTATACGCCCGAACAGATCAGAAGTTTCGGCTCGGAGGTGACCCGGCGGCTCGCTCCGCCAGAGGACGCTGTAAGGCGTCAGGAGTTTTTGAAAAAGTTCGCTTCGGCCGCCGATGGCCAAACCCTGGAGCACGAACGCCGCGTGCGCCACGCCAATGGAGAATATCGGTGGTATCGAGATCGGGCAGTCGTGTTCTCCCGGGATGAAGGAGGCCGCGCGCGGGTTATTCTGGGTGTGGCGCAAGATGTGACGGAACGCCGACGAATACTTGAAGCGCTGGAACGAAGCGAAGCCCGGCTGCGACATGCCTTGGCCGCTGGCGGCCTGGGGGCGTGGGAGTGGGACATTCCGCACAACAACGTGATTTGGTCGGATCGTTTATACGAAATTCACGGCCTGGCTCGCGCGGAATTTGAGAACACAACACAAGCCCTGGATAAATTGGTGCATCCGGAAGATCTGCCAAAAGTCCACGGGGCGTTGAAGGAGGCTTTGGAAAACAGAAAACCCTACGACCTCGAGTTTCGCATCCTGCGCCCGAATGGGGAGATACGCTGGCTTTCAACGAGCTCGATTTTGTTCCATGATGGCGACACTCCAGTGAAAATGATCGGCATCACGGCTGACGTGACAGAGGATAGAATCGCTCGCGAAGCATTGGCGGAGGCCAAGGACCAACTGGCGCGATCCAATGAGCGTCTGGAGATGGCAGTGCAGCAAAGGACGGAGGATTTGCAACAAACGATCCGCGCGCTGGAGGATGTGGCCTACACGATTGCGCATGATTTGCGGGCTCCCTTGCGTGCTTTGAACGGTTTCGCGATGTTGTTGCAAGAGGACTACGCCGAAAAGCTTGACGCCACGGGCGTAGAGTACCTGCAAAGGATTTCCGGGTCTGCGCTGCGGATGGATGAACTCGTGACCGACCTATTGGAGTATGCCCGATTGAGCCACACCGATCTGCCCATCGAAAGGGTGAATCTCAATTTGCAGATGAAGCGGGTGCTGGCACAGCTGGAACCGGAAATTCACCGGCTTCAGGCAAAAGTGGTAGTAGAACATGACTTGCCACCGGTCATGGGGAACGCGACCGGCGTGAGCCAGGTATTGGCGAATCTATTGACTAATTCGTTGAAATTTGTGGGCGCCGAGAGCCTGCCTGAAGTGCGGATTACCGCCGGGTCAGAAGCCGGACGTGTGCGAGTGACGGTGCAGGACAACGGCATTGGCATCGCACCGGAGCATCAAAAGCGGATTTTCGGTCTCTTCCAGCGACTTCACGCCCGGGAGTCCTATCCGGGCACTGGAATCGGATTGGCGATAGTTGAGAAAGCCGCGGAACGCATGGGCGGCAATGTGGGCGTTGAATCTGAAACGGGGAGGGGGAGCCGGTTCTGGTTTGAGCTGCCCGCCGCAACATCAGCGCCCGAAGGCGCTGATTTTGGCGCGTAGACGTTTCGTTGCTTGCTAATCGACCTTTTTTAGCAACAGCACCCAATCGCCTTCGCCGGGGGGAGCAAATTCAAAATTGGGGCCCTTGCGCACCGGCGCCTTCTCTATTCGCGCGCCGGTGCGGGCGTCGATCCATGCGGGGGTAAACTTTTGGGGCAAGAACCTGGCAACCACCTCCACCGCGGTCTCCTCGGGAGTGTAGAAGACAAATTCCTCGCCTGACCCTGATTTGGAGGCCGAAATGAATTTCTTTGGGTCGGCCGTGCCCGGCTGGGCGGCGAGCAATTCCGGAGCGGGCCGGAGCTTGTTAAAGGCAATGCTATTGAAGGTCTTCGCAACGACAGTCATTTGCTCCGCTCCCGGCATGCGCAGCGCCTCCTTCCATGGCAGTGGCACGCCGGTCGTGGGGTGATCCGTGGGAGGTTTGGTCCCATCGTCCCATCCCCATACGCCATGGCCGCCGTAGCTCACGCCAGCGGTGGGGGCGTTGAGCAAGCTCCAATAGACCGCGCGCCGCGTGGTTGCCGGGGTGATCGGGCTTTTGGATTGATAGGCAATGTGATTCTCGTACGGAGGCTCCAAATTGATGAAAGGACGATGCGGCTCATTCTGCCAATCCCTGCCTGGGGGCCCTGAGAAAATCCAGGCCAGGGTCTTGTCATCATCCCCATGGCCGCTTTGATATCCCATGATGTCAAGCCACCGCTCCTTATTGAATTCCTTCAGAATCCAATGCATGCCGCCGGGGTGCATCATCACCGGCGCGTGCGGTGTTTCGGCGAAAACTGCTTTACCGATGCGCAACCATTTTTCAGCGTTGGCGCCGCGATAATCACCATCGCCAGCCAAAATCCAAACCACGTTGTAAGCGCTCCAGCGCGCAACCATGTAGCGCGCGAGAAGAATCGCTTGATCCTCTGGAAGAGAAAAACCGGGATTGACGGAAGGTTGGGAGCCACCTCCAATGGCCCAGAGCAATACTGGCGCGCTAAGGAGGCCCGCTCGATTCATGGCTTCGATCTTTTCGTCGAGTTTTTGGAAGAAACCGGGATTGATGCGGATGATTTCGTTGCCGGTGAAGGCAAGTTCGTGTGACGCATTGCCTTCTGGCGCGGCTCGCCATTGGGTGGCGACCCATTGCACGGCGGTAAATTGCTGGCGCGCTCTTTCGCGAAGGTAGTACTCCCAATCCGCGCGGGAGGAGAGCAGGGGGCCGTTCCAGGCGGTGTCGCCGAGCCAAAAGAAGGCAGTCCCATCCTCATGAACCAGGGAATAGCGATCGGGAGAGAGGGTGACGGGCCCATGTTCATCGAAGCGAGTTCGGCCTCTGGAGGCTGTGCAGACGAAGGAGCCCTTCTGATTTTCCAGATTGGAGTTTTTCGAATCGGAGCAAACCGTGGCATAAAGCCACGAACCGTATTCATTTGGCGAAAAGCGGACTCGCCACGTATTGCCCCCGTCCCAAAAAGCGTAAACGATTTGGTTTTGTCCTGAGGGGGCTGTAAAGACCACGGCTAATTTCACATCGGCAGTGGGATTGGCGTAAGCCTTTTTGCTCTGGAAATCCTTTTCAAACCGGCTGTGTTTAGGAACGAGCATGCGGCTGGCTCGCTGCGCCTGACAAGGGTAGGCAAGTGTTAACAACAGAAAAGCAACTGCCAGCCAGGGCGCAATTGTTCGAGGACGCGATCGTGCATTCAATGTGGTCATAACCTGTTTCCGCCTGAGCTAATCGGCGCTATCTGACTTGATTTCGCGGAGCGTGTCAAATCCAAGGAAACGGGGATTGAGAGCCGCGTAGGAAGTCACTCGGGACGAAGCCCCGACCCGTGGTTGAAACGGTTAAGAACGCCTATGCGGAGTTTTGAAGATCAGCGCGTTGAAATGGCACCGAAGGAATAACGCCGACTTAAAAGACTCAAACCCAGGAGCGTTGGCATTAACAGAAGCGCGGTGCTGCCTGCGTCTGGCACTTGAATGGCAGCGGGGAAGATAGTTGTGCTGCCATTTGGGAGTATTTGGAAAATGGCCGAACTGGCCGGGGGGTCGACATCATCATTGGCAATGTCAGCTCCCCAAAAGGAAGGCTCAGGAGAATAAATGCCCGGCTGGCCGCCGGGCGGAAAAGGCCCCGGGACGGCGCCAAAGCCCGGGGGAATCCGAAGAGGGACCCCGAGTTCGATCAACATGTGATCTTGAGCAGAAAGGGTCGAAGGCCCAAAGCCAACTGACCCGTCGATCCCCAGCGCGTCTGCGCTAAAGGGTTTTGTGATTCCGTCACCCAGATCGACGAGTACATTGAAGAGCGAACCGCCGGCGCCTTGGATGACGACTTTCGCGTTGTTAAATTTTTGCGCGCCAACGGTCATGGGGAAGGCAATATCGGCCACGTGTTCACCTGCTTCGAACGATGGGTCCGTGCGCGGCAAGTAATCGTACATGAGGTACAGTTCCGGGAGGTCTTCCGAAACTGATCCAACCGCAACGACTCCATAGAGCAAACTGTTGGCGCGCGGGTCTCCAACCGGAACGGAAAAGAGCGGGCCTGAGGATGTCGCCGGGCTAATAAAAGCCAGGGGAGTAACATCTGACCACTCACCCACTAAATGTCCGGCCACGACGCCGCCGGAAAAGTGTCCATCTTCCTCGATGGGAAATTGAGTCACAGGATTGTTAACGGCCAGGGCAACACCAGGCACAAGCAGAGCCGCCGTGGCAACGAGCGGGCGAAGAGGAGAAAGAGTTAGTTTCATGTTACGGAACCATGGCTTGATGGCCGACAAAAGAACCAAGTTTAAGGTCAGGCTGGTTCGATGAACTTTTAAGCAATTCTTGTTCCATGGATTAAACAGCCGGGAATGCACCTTGGGGTGTATTTGTAAATAGTTGAAACAAAGGTGGTTGAGGGTTTTTCTTTCGAGTGCTTAACCCCTTGCTTTGATACTACCGGATTTAAAGGTGTAAGATAGTCCGACGCTTGGCGAAGGGTTGGATAGGCGAAAGACGAATAGAACTCTCTGTCTATGAGCCCCTTTGCAAGGGGTTGGGTAAGTTGCGTCTCTGTAAAGCATTCCGACAGAGCAGTCGCTCTTAGCCGTAATCGGGCAGTAGAAGCGATGCAGGAGCGCGGGCTTTAGCCCGCTTCAACGTGCGAATACTCGGGGACGAGGGCATTCATTTTGACGCATCAATTGGCTTGGACCGTGAAGCGGCTTAAAAGCCGCGCGCCGGTCCCTCACCGGGCCGCTCCCTAATCCCTTTCAGTTTTTCCTACTGCATGGTTTCGGCTTTAGTAAAGGTTCCCCCTTAGAGAGTTTCAGCGTGATCCACGGGGTGGATTTGAGGGGATGTTTGATGGTTTTACCCGTCGTAAAACGGTTTATTGGGAAAAAGGAAATTGAGGACTATGAAAAACTTACTATCAACGGCGGCTCTGGGGGTATTTTTGACGGCGGGCGTTGCCAATAGCCGCGCCGCGGATGCTTCTGTGAACGTCAATATCAACGAAGATAAAAGCAAGAACGCAGTGACGACCCCCGTTCTCGGGGATAGCCAGCTGTCTTATAGTGAGCTGCCCGCTGTTGTGCAAAGCACTGTTAAGGCTCACGGGCCGGCCTCCACCATCAAACAAATTAAGAAAGAGAATCGCACCAGCGGGAATGTCTACGTGGTGGAATTTGAAGAAAAAGGCTTGAACACGAAGATGGAGATTGCCGCCAACGGCACAGTCATTAAAGACAGCCGGGACAATCCGATTAACAAGGCAATTAATCGGATTGAGGGCAAGGAAGCTCCCGCCACCGCCCATGTGGATACAAAGGCAAAGGGCGCGGATGCAAGTGTCACAGTTGACACTGATAAACGAGGGGCACATGTGGACGCCAAGGCCGATGTCTCAACGGACCGGCAGGCCTACAAATACAGCGCGCTTCCCTCGGCGGTGCAGAAAGCCGTAAAGCGCGAGGCCAACCCCTCGGCGATTAAGGAAATCCATCGCGAAACGGTGAATGGCAAACCTGTTTACGAAGTCGAGTTCAGCCGCGAAGGCAGAAATGTCGTGCTCCAGATCGCGGACGACGGGACCATCATGAAGGATAACCGCAACAATGCAGTGGACCGCGCGTTGGGTGTTCCCGCCGCGGGCACACGAGGTGAGGGGTCAGTGAAAGCCAATGTGGGCGACGCCCGCGTAGAGGGAACGGCGCGCGTCCCCGCCACGGACGGCACCGTGAAATTGAGCTACGACGCAACGCCATCCGAAGTGCAGAAAGCCATCACCAGCGAGGCTGCCGCTGGCACTGTCAGCCAAATCAAGCGCGTCGTGCGCAAGGGAAAGACGGTTTATGAAGTCGATTACACACGTCGGGACGGCAAGTCCGGCCATATTCAAATAGCTGACGACGGCACGATCTTAAAGACGACGAAATAAAATAAGAGCAATAGGAAGAACAAAAGAGCAAAGGGGTGACGCCGGCGCAAGCCGGCGTTTTTTCTTGCACTCGATGCCCGGAGATTTCCCCCCGGGAACCGGAGGAGGCTCTGAGATTCTGGCGGGCTGTTTGCGTGTTTAGTCGAATGCGGAACCCAAAATTACGCGGCAAAATTTATTGCTTTTTTGAGACAACGATGACACAACCAAGCGACACCTCTATTATGAAAAAGATTTTTACATTGTTGGCATTTTGCTCGTTGTCGGGGGCGGCGTTCGCGCTCGATGGACAATTGATTCTGAGCAATAAGGGCGCAGGGTATGATGCTCGAATGGGGATTAGAGATGGAGTAGGCGAACCGAAATGGTTCAACGACGCTTATTCCGTTCAGCTTTTCCGAGTCACTGGGGGAAGTGAAACGGCCGTCGGATCACCGATCCCCTTTCGAGCCGGGCCCGCAGCCGGATTTGGTTACTTTGTAAATACTACGATCACCATCCCCAATTTCGGAGATGAAAGCGGGCCTGCGACTTTTCGAGCGAAGGTTTTTAAAGGTGCATCTTTTGAGAATTCGATCGGCTTTCGGGGCATTTCCCCAGATTTTACCGCGAATGTCAACGTGGCTCCAACGCCTCCTGTTCCCACCGCCAGGTTCCCTCAAGGGTTATTTGTTATTCCAGAGCCGTCGACCATAGCGCTTGCTGGCTTAGGAGTTGTGGGGCTCTGCGTGCGGCGTCGGGGATAAGCCTGCGAATTTCTGTTTTCAGAGCATCGCGCCTTCCTTGTGAGGAAGGCTGGAGCCAGTTGTATCCCTGTCAACGGATGATCCATGGCTTTAAGCCGGGGTGAAAAGCCTTTCGTGATCTTTTTAATTTGCCGATAGCCAGGATTTCAATTCTGCTTGCAACCGGGTCTTCACTTATTCCCCAAAATCTTTCCGGAGTTTCTTGAGCGAGCCGCGCCGTTTTTTATCATCTACTATTCGGCGTTTTACGGCGGCGGGACGTTTGGATTTTTGACGGCGGATTTTTTCGCGGGCGTGTCTGGCTTGGGCTTCGGCTTCAGAGTGGCGGCGGTTGAGGGTATCAATCAGGCGGGAGCGGGCCAGTTCACGGTTTTGGGCCTGGGATCGAGTGTCCTGGACGGTGACAGTGATGTTGGTGGGGAGGTGGCGAAGAATGACTTTGGTGGCAACCTTGTTAACGTTTTGGCCGCCGGGGCCGGAGGAACGTTCGAAAGATTCCTCGAGTTCAGCTTCGTTCAGGCTTGTGATCGGGCTCATGAGGCAAAATATTTGGCGGCGGCCCAGCCGCTTTTTTGACGCGGGCGAGGGCCTCCTCGATTTCGCGGGCTTCATTGGCTGACAGCGCGCGGTTACCGTAATAATTCTCGCAAAATCGGCGCGTGATCAACTCGATATCGGCAAAAAGGCTCCAGGATTTAAAGCGCTCGAGAAATTCCAAGGGTGTTTGCTGCAGATCGCGGTGGAAGCCGCGACGCTCCAGGATTTGGAGCAGGCGGTCGTAATAGGTTTTGACTTCACGCCGCGCCGGGCGCAGCCGCCGCAATCCTGGAATGTCCGAGATCCGCGGGCGGAAGCGCAACTTCCAAGCCGCCAGCGCTACCAGAAAAACGCCCAAACCGAGGGCTGCTGGCGCCCTTTTGGCGAACCAGGCGGAAAGGTTTTGCAAAGATTGGACAGAGGAAATCAGAAGCTGCTTCTGGGAATAGCCATCGAAATTAACCACGCGCGAGTACCAGGCAAATTCCATGCTATCCCACAAATCCTGGAAAAAAGGTTCCGCGCCAGTTCGCGCCACAGAAGGTGTGGCGTCGAGAGTAATCCAACCATGGCCTTCAATATAGGCCTCGGTCCAGGCGTGCGCGTCCTTGAAGCGAATCTGATACCAGCCGGTGCCGCCGTGCTTGCGGGTGGGCAGGTAGCCGATGACAACGCGGCTGGGAATCTGTCGCATGCGAAGCAGCAAGGCCAGGGTGGAAGCAAAGCGTTCGCAATGCCCCTGCTTCTGCACAAAGATAAAATCATCCACCGGAGTCAGGCGGTTCAACTCTGGGGCTCCAAGCCGATAAGTGAAGTTGCGCGCCAAGTACCGTTCAAGGGTTTTGGCGACAGTCATCTGGTTGGTCTCTGTTGCTGGAACTTTATTATCAAGCCAGGCTGAGACGGCTTTGGAAGTTGGCGGAAAGGCGAGGCACTGCGCCAGGAGCGCGGGGTGCACCGGTTCGGGGCGCGGCGTGGGATCGATCCAATAAGTGTAAGTGTTCTCGGCCGAATTCCACATGGCGCCGCATTCCAAAATGCCGTAAGCGTTCTCGAGTGTGCGATTGAAGAAATCGCCATACAGGCCGACGACGCGTCCATCCGTGGGAAGTATCCGGCCCAGCATGGAAATATCCTTCACGCGAGCTTCGCGGCGTTGGTAATGGACGAGCTCAGCGTCCGCGACATAGTTGATTTTGTGGAGGGAAACGGTTTCATTGGGCATCCAGACCACGCCGTCGAATTCGGTCAGGACATGGCAGCGAAGATAGCCAAGGTTGCGCCCGTCGATCTGGAACACGACGCGATCGGAATTGGCCCCCGCGCTTCGGGAAGGGTCCATGATGGAACCGAGCAATCCGTCTTCCGCCCCAGCCGCCGCTCCCCGCAGCAAAGGGGATCCCAAAGAAAATCTAGGCAGCGCCAGAAACAACCCAAGCACTCCGAGAGCCATCGCGGCGTAAGGTTTGGGGAAAG
>JADMIO011460589.1_pt1 | contig 85934 bp, 57 predicted proteins | sample 8958161 | NCBI WGS metagenome assembly JADMIO01 (sample SAMN16585339, study PRJNA669376) | soil metagenome | isolation source: Crop rotation soil | place: USA: Cullars Rotation, Alabama | collected 2011 | reverse complement strand
GCGACTTCAAGTCACGTGAATTCCAAGCTTCGGATCCCACTGTGCTGGAAAGCCTGGCGCCATGCTTCTTCTTCAATACAACCCACCTTTAACCCCTGCCGCTGCTCAATTACCTGCACATACTGCGATGCCTGCATTAAAGAATCGAAAGTGCCGGTATCGAGCCAGGCCGTGCCACGGTCCAATATACCCACCTGCAATTTACCCTGTTTAAGGTATTCTTTATTAACGTCTGTAATTTCGTATTCGCCACGGGGGCTGGGTTTTAGGTTTTTGGCAATTTCAACCACGCTGTTATCATAAAAATACAGGCCGGGTACTGCGTAATTCGATTTAGGTTTTTGCGGTTTTTCTTCAATAGAAATGGCTTTTCCGCTTTTATCAAACTCTACCACGCCGTACCGTTCAGGGTCCGAAACGTGGTAAGCAAAAACAACACCACCATCGGGGTCAACCTTTGATTTTAAAAGGTGGTTAAGGCCAGAGCCATAAAAGATATTATCGCCCAAAATAAGGGCAGCTTTATCGTTGCCAATAAAACTGGCGCCAAGCACAAATGCCTGCGCCAGGCCATTGGGCACTTCCTGTACCTGGTATTGAAAATCGCAGCCATATTGTTTGCCATCGCCTAAAAGCCTTTTAAAATTAGGCAAATCGCCGGGAGTAGAGATGATTAATATCTCATTAATACCCGCCATCATTAAAACCGATAGAGGGTAGTAAATCATCGGTTTATCGTAAATGGGCATTATTTGCTTACTAATAGCGTAAGTAATAGGGTAAAGGCGCGTGCCGGAGCCGCCGGCCAGGATAATTCCTTTCATGGGACAAAGAAAATAATTTCTACCCCATATAAAAGTGAATAGTCAATAGGGAATGGTGAATAGGAACAGCCAGCCCTGATGGGCAGCCGTATTAATTACAAAACCGCCCATATTGTGCAGGGCGGTTTTGTAATTTTGTAAGGTAAAAATGCTTGTACTTTGAAACTATTTAGCCGCGGCAAACCTCTTAGCCACCTCATCCCAATTAATTACGTTGTAGAACGCAGCCAGGTAATCGGGCCTGCGGTTTTGGTAGTTGAGGTAATAGGCATGTTCCCAAACGTCAACGCCCAAAATAGGAGTGCCGCCACAGCCATTAGCACCGGGTATATCCATTAAAGGGTTATCCTGGTTAGCAGTGCTGCAAATTTCAAGGCCGCCGTTTTTTACGCATAGCCACGCCCAGCCAGAGCCGAACCGTGTGGCACCTGCTTTGCTGAATTCTTCTTTAAACTTATCGAACGAGCCAAATTTGCTGTTAATAGCATCGCCCAGGGTGCCGGTAGGCTGGCCACCTGCATTAGGGGCCATAATTTGCCAAAACATGCTGTGGTTCCAGTGGCCACCACCGTTGTTGCGTACCGCCGGTGCAAGTTTTGAAATATTGCCAATAATTTCATCAAGGGTTTTGTTTTCCCATTCGGTGCCTGCTAAAGCAGCGTTCAGGTTGTTTACGTAGGCAGCATGGTGTTTGCCATGGTGTATCTCCATAGTTCTTGCGTCGATATGCGGTTCCAAAGCGTTAAACGCGTAGGGTAGCGCAGGTAATGTAAATGCCATAATACTTAAGTTTTAATGTTTAAAAATTGGATTACAATATTACAATTAAAGGCCAAAAAGCCCACCATTCTATTTGCTTTAATGACGTTTAAAGCCAAAGAATATTGGTTAAGTAAATTATTGCCGCTTTTGCCTGAAAAAATCGGTAACAATTACTGAACAATCGTTTTCCAATATGCCCTTTGTTACCTCGGTTTTTGGGTGTAGCACAAGGCCTTGGGTTAATGAATACCCGGCCTTAGGGTCGCCGGCGCCATACACCAGGCGGGCTATACGCGCCCAGCGTAAAGCAGCAGCACACATCAGGCAGGGCTCAAGCGTTACGTACAGGGTGCAGTCTTCAAGAAATTTGCTGCCCAGGTAATTGGCTGCAGCGGTAATGGCTATCATTTCGGCATGGGCCGTTACATCCTTTAAACGCTCTGTTTGGTTATAGCCTTTGCCTATAATTTTGTTGTTGCAAACCACCATGGCGCCTACAGGCACTTCGTCTTCCTCAAAAGCATATAAGGCTTCTTTTAAAGCCAGCCTCATAAAATATTCGTCGCTGAAAATCATTCTATACAATTACTGCTTTAACGTTATTCTTTCGCAAAATAAAAATGTAGCCTACCAATGCCGGAATAACCAAATTAATCAGCCACACCACAGTTACAGTGCATAAAACACTTAATTGGCTGCCCGGTATATTTTTAAAAACATACAAGGCGGTGGCCCCGCGAAAACTAAAGTCAAATAAAGGCATTAAGGGCGAAAAAGTTTGGGCCAAAAGAAAGATGCCCGTATTTACCACCAGTATAAAGCTATCGCCACCTAAGCCAAAAAAACGCAGCAAAAGGAAGTACTGGCCGCTGTAAACCGCATAACGCGCTAGTGCCATCAGCAACACTATACCCGATACTTTTGCCGGTGGCAGTTCTTTGCTGGGAAAAGTAAGGCTATAACGCTGCAATAGCGGGATTGAAACCAGCAAATCATTCAGCTTGTCGAACCTGAAAAAAAGCAACAGAAAACCCGCCGAAAGCCCTATGGCAGTGCCCATCAGTAAATCATTGCTGCTCCAAAACGAAATAAGCAGCGAGCCAACGGCCAGCGTAACCACAGTTTGGGCAAGCCCGCCGATAGTGCTGAGGTAAAAAATTTTGGTTTTGTTTTCTTCTTCCATGTACATTACGCGGCCAATAAATTCGCCCGTGCGGCCAGGCGTAACAAAGCCAACGGTAAGCCCGGCTATTACACCCTTAACCAGCGAAACAAAAGGCACTCCGGGGTTTTGCAACAGTACGCGCCACTTAAAAACCTCAATAAGCCAGTTAAGCGGCATTAACAGGATGGCCAGCACCAACATCCAGATATTTAACCCATGAAAATTTTGGCGAAAGAACCCAAGCTGGGTTTTAAAATCGCCCGAAATAAAAAGGCGGTCGGCAATTACCCAGGCCATTATTAGAAACACAAGGGCTTTTAAGGCTAATAAAAACGCAGGGCTACGAAACAGGTTCACGTGCTAAACATACTGATTTAGTATTTTACTTTTACCGCAAGGAGCGTTTAACGGTTGGCAGTTGGCAATCCGCTTTGGCAATAAATTTAAGTATGGCAAATAGCAAGCAAATTATTTTAGGTATAGACCCCGGTACTATTGTACTAGGCTATGGGATTGTTGAGGTAGATGGCCAAAAGATAAAACTGCTGAGCATGGGTGTTGTTCAACTTTCAAAGTACGAGGGCCATTTACAAAAGCTTAAAATTATTTTTGAAAAGGTGCAGGGGCTTGCAAAAGAATATAAACCTGCGGCTTGTGCCATTGAAGCACCCTTTTTTGGAAAGAACGTTCAGAGTATGCTTAAACTGGGCCGGGCACAGGGTGTTGCCATTGCTGCATCGCTTACCAGTGGGCTAGAGGTTAGCGAGTATTCGCCCAAAAAAATAAAACAAAGTATAACAGGCAATGGAAACGCCAGTAAAGAACAGGTTGCTTCCATGCTTCAGCGTTTAGTAGGGTTTGAATTACAGCCCAAATTTTTAGATGCCACCGATGGCCTTGCTGCTGCTGTTTGCCACCACTTTCAGAATAAGCAGCCGGGCAGCAGCTCGAAGAAGAAACTTTCGGGTTGGAATGATTTCCTGAAACAAAATCCATCACGTGTTAAGTAGGTTTTTAATTAACACTGTAATAGATTAAGGCCATACCGGCGGCCATTAAGCAAATCATATAAAACAAACCAAAAGCGTAAAAAATCATCTGCTTTACCATTGGGTTCTCCATACATTTTAGTTTTGTTACTCAAATGTACGGCACATACAGAAGCAAGTTATTACCAAAGCCCGTAATAAATTATTAAATCAACAACAAAAAAAACAGTAAACAATTGCTTATCAGCATTTTAATTATTAAAATTGTATTAGAATTAAAATTTTGCAACTTTGGTTAGCCAATTAGGCTATCAATGTTTTTTTTGAAAATAATTTTCTTACTTTCAATTAGTTAATCTATTTTCTAATTATTTTTTAATAAGTGCAACTTTCTACCTGATTTCCGTACACTAACAGGAACCGAAGCGTAACTTTACAACAGATTAATTGATATGGGCATGGAACAGCAGGACGAACTTTATCAGCTAATAAAATCGCTAACCAAAAGCGAGAAAAAATTTTTTACCCAATACGTAAATATTTACGAAAAGGGCTCAAGCCCCGTGTACCTGCAGGTGTTTAACTTTTTAAATGAAGAACCTGAATACAATGAAGAAAGGCTGTTTAAAAAATTCCGCGACCAGGCTTTTAAAAAGAATTACCCCGTTACTAAGCACTACTTAAAACAACTAATAGTAAAAACCATGCGCCACAGCGAATTGACTGTGCGCGAGGACCGCGACCTGACCGTACACATACTGGATATAAAGCGGCTTATGGCTAAGGGGCTCATGCCTATGGCCAAAAAGATGATTGAGAAGCTGAAAGAAGAAGCCTATGATGATGAGAAGTTCCAGGATATGCTCCATTTAATAGCCATGCAGCGAGGGCTCATATCGCTGGGCTATTACCGGCACGAGCCCGAAATAAACCTCGACACACTAGATGAGGAAGAGGAGTTGGTATTTGAAAAAATAAAACAACTACGCCAACTGATGAACTGCAGCATTAAGCTTTATGGCCTAATGTACCACGAAACCAATATTGCGCCCGATGAGGCCCAGAGGCAAATTGAAGAATTAGCGCAAAAGCAATACCTGCAAAGTTACGAGGTGCTTCTTTCGGCTAAAGCAAAACACACCTACCTTCAGTTCTGGACTTTATATTACTGCGCATTGGGCGACCGAAAAAGGCATTTTGAGTACGCCAGCAAAAAACTTGATTTTGTTAAGCACGAAAAAATACCACATACAGTTACCAACTGGCTGATAATTGCCTATAACGATTATATGGGTGCCTCGTTGTTGAGTGGCATTTATACTGATTTTGAACCGCGGTTAAAACTGCTGGAGGACATGGTAATAAACAGCCAGTTTCATGATGCAGACCGCTTTCAGACGGTAAGCCTTTATGGCCTTATTTATTACACCCGCCAGAATAATGAGAAAAAAGTGCGGAAGTACATTGAGTATGCCAAAGAAGGCATAACCCGCCTTTCTCCTTTTTTGCGTAAATCCTTTATTTATACTTTACGCACCACTATTGCTTACGCCCAATTACAGCTTAAAGATTACGACAGCTGTTTAAAGGAGGTGAACGAATTAATGGCGCTTACCAATGGCGAAACGCGCCGCGATTATGTGGGCCACGTTAAAATAATTAACCTGATGCTACGCTACGAAATGAAGGAGTACAATTATTTAGCTTACCTGCTAAAAAACACATACCGCTTTTTTGTAAGCTACCTCTTTACCACCACCATGCACAAGTTTGTTATTGCTTATTTAAAAGATGCGCTAAAAACCAAAGGGCGCCTGCAAATGCAGTCTTTAAACAAAGATTACCTCGAAATGCTCGGCAACATGCGCCTTAACCCATCAGAGGCAGATACAGCCCTTGCCATGATGATTGAGGATTATTTGAAGCGGGGTACCAAGGAAGAGGTGGGCGAATTAGTTAATTAGTGAATTGGCCTATAGCCCATTTTTTTTCAACCGGTTTGTAATTAATCAAAATTTATAAAAACGTAATCAATTATAAACCAACTATTTTAATATTCATAGCCCCTAACACGTCCTGCAGGCCTTCCTAACCTCAAAAAAACGGATGCCCTTAATTATCAGCCATATCCATTCAAACCCACCCTAATTCTACCCTAACAATTTCGCAAGCCATATACCAGGTAGGAAATCAGGTTTCAATCCAAATTTTTTCATCTTCCTTCAACATTCAAAATTCGACATTGGATATTTGACATTCAAAAACTCTCCCCCGCTCTCGTCGCTATGTTTTAACAAACACCCACATTCCATTTCACTTCTAACCTTTCAGCCTTAAACAACCTCTTCAAATTCAACCCCTATTTATTTTAAACCCTTATTATACCATTACAAAACCCTCACACTTTCCACGGTGCAGGGTATCAGGGTGCAAAAAAGCAGTGGCTGGTTATCAGCCGCTTATTTAAATACATCTTTTTTAAAGTGCCTCTGTGGGCCTGTTTCCGCCAACGGGCACACTTCTCCCACCCGGCATAAATCCGTTAAAACTGCCACGCAAAATAAGTTCTCAATTTTGCTTTACCGCCTGGCAGCGGATAAATATGTCAAAGAACGCAATGCTTTTCCGGATTTGTAAATCATCACAAATGTAATCAAAAAATAAACAAAAAGCAAACCTTCCGCACATAAAAAAACTTCCGAAGCTTTTTACCGCTCCGGAAGTCCACCCTAACCCCTTAAGGCTGCGCTGTTAGTCATCATGTTCAAAGCTGTGGTGGCACACCCCATGTATATGGTAGTGCCCGCCGCCATCTTCTATGATTGATGCAAGCGCGTCAAAATCTATCACCAGTTTAAAATGATGGTGCCCCGGTGTAATATGTTCGTTCAGGGCTATAACAATCCCGTCATGGTCCTCATCCGGTAAAACCAATGGAAAATCGGTTCCTGCAATGGTAATACTGTTGTTATTGCCCAGTACCAGTTTGGCCGAATCTATTGTGCCGAATGGCATATTAACGGTACCTATTAAAATACTGGTATCGCTAAACTGTAAAATATCAATTAGGCTGTCGTTAAAAGGTATGGTTACCCAGCCATCTACATCGCTGTGAAGCATAATAGCGCTTACACGCAGCCTAACATGCTCGCAATGTGCCGGCGCATCTTTCAGCATAACAGCTACCGGCACCTTTCCTGTAGCGGCCTCTTTTTTACATCCGGCTAACCATAGTTCCAAAATAATGGAAACAACAAACAGCGCAATCATCAGTAACTTTTTCATAGCTGTTGTTTTAGTGAACAAATGATTGAAATCCTTAGCTGCTAAAATGTTAACGCGGAATTTGGCCCTATATTCTATTTAAAAGCTCAATAAAATCTAAAAATCCGTACAGTGGGCAATGCGTTACTCAAAAGGGAAAAATTCGCTGCGGTTCAATGTTTAACAAAACATAAAACACGCACTCTCTGCAAAAGTTTATTTCTAAAAGGTTTTTTTAAGCTCTATCTCCTTATGGTTCAAAATGCTTTTCAAGTTTCCCCTTTAGGGGACGGAAGGGGTGGCTGTTTTTTTACTTATCTTGCCCCAATTATGTTAAACTACTATATGAAAGGTTTCGCCGTTTCCATTTTATTCTTTGCCCTTACAGGTTCACTATCCGCCCAGGAAGGCGACACCCTTTATTTTAAAGACGGCAAAACGATGGAGGGCAAAAAGGCAATGGTGAAGGCCTGTGCCGCTGTTTTTAAAAGCGAGTTGGGCGAGTACAATGTTTCCATGAACGGGCAGGGCATGTGTACCTGCCTTTTTGAAGGCCTGGCATCAAAAATGACGTACAGCGAGTTCATGAAAAATATCACCAATTCAGATTTTATTGAAGGCATTTCTAAAGATGAAAAATCGCCATACCGCAAAATGATGCTTGGCTGTATTATAAGCAACATGGGTAGCAGCGGCGATGACGAGGCGCCAAAAAAATCTGACAAGGGCAAAAGCGATAATGATTTGATAGCAAAGCCAAAAACCACTGAAAAGAAAGATGAAGATTTAACGCAAATAATGGTTGAGGCCTGCGAATCAATGATGGCTACCAAATCCGAAGGCAAAGATTTGGGCATCGACCCTCATAAATTTTGCACCTGCGCCATGGAAAAGCTGGTGGCTAAAGGCTTTAAAAACCTTGATAAACTCAGCGACCTGCGCGACCCTAACTCGCCGTTTTTTAATGAAACTATAGTGCCCTGTATGAACGAGGCCATGGGTACCCCGGCGGATAAAACTACGGTAACGAAGATCAACGCGGCTGATATTATCGGCAAAAATGCTAAGGAGGAAATTCCTATAACCAAGCTGGGTAAAATTTCGCGGGTCAAAGTGAAAATCGGCACGCTCGAAAAAATATTCATTATTGATTCTGGCGCCAGCGATGTACTTATCAGCAGCGATTTTGAACGCGACCTTATTTTTGACGGCGCAATCAGCAAAAAGGACTACGTGGGGGACAAAGAATACACTATTGCCAACGGCGAAACCATTATGGCACGGGTGTATAAAGTAAATGGCCTTAAAATAGGCGGGTACACCATTAACAACGTTACGGTAGGTGCCATGGATAAAAACGATATATCCTTCCTCCTCGGCAAAACCGTCCTCGACAAATTCTCCCACTGGAGCATCAACAACGAAACCTCCAAACTGATACTTGAGAGATAGCTGTTTTCCTTTTCCTGCTCAAGCATATTTTTATATAATCCGTCCATTGATTAGGCAATTGCTGGCTTTTTGTATTTCCGGGAGCCGGCATCTAAGCAATCGGCTCGAAAGGCATTTCATGGAGCGTCCCGCAGGGGAAAAGGAAACGTTGTTTGAACACTTCCAAATTTAAAATTAGAGTTAGTGTGAGTTCCCTGCCCGTCCGGTCAGGCGGGGTTTACTTTTCAGCGGAGTGAAATGAATTTCGCGCCAAGATTGCTTAGCAGCCTTGAACTTTTCTTTGTTACCTCGTATGTTCGTTTTTGAGTTAATATTAGAAGAATTACGGGGAAAGAGGGTGCGAGAAGATTTGTTACCAAACAGCCTTAAAGGTATGTTCTAAGAAAGAAAATTCCGTACTCCTTTACCTTCTTCATTAAGTCTGAATAGAATTTAGGAACAGGTGCAGTGCGCCTGATTTCGCATAATTCCACGAGAAAAGTCTAAAGGAAGAATTCCCCTTTTATTCATTTAAACCAAAAGCTATGGAAAAAAGGATTAAGCAATGTATTGGCATCGATTGTTCTCAAAATGAGCTGGTTGTGTCGTTTGCAGTACTAGATGCATCGTTTCAACAATCACTTCTGTCGAACACCAAGTTTAAAAACACTTTGGAAGGTTTTCAAAAGCTTAAACAGTGGGGCGATAAATTATCTGATCCGGGGATGGAACTGAACTACGTGATAGAAGCTACCGGAGTCTATCACGAAAAGGTATCGGTATATCTTACTAGTCAGGGCGCCAAAATGAGTGTTATACTACCCAATAAAGCAAAGGCCTTTTTCCAAACACTATCAAACAAGACTATAACGGACAAAAGTTGTGGCCAAATGTTATCGCAATTAGGCTTGGAAAAAACTCTGGATAAGTGGGAGCCACCGCACCCGGTTTATAACACACTAAAGCAATTAACCAGGGAAAGGGCTCAGCTAATAAGCGAACAAACATTGAATAAAAATCAGTTACATGCTGAAGAAAGCGGCGCGTGGATAAATAAGAATAGTGTTAAGCGGATTAAGCAACGCCTGAATCTATTGGATAAACAGTTGACAGAGATTAGTGAAAATATAGAAGAAATACTTGGCGAAAATCAATGGTTAAAAGAAAAAATTGAGAGAGTCTGCAGTATCAAGGGAATTGGAATACTAACGGCTATAATCATTGTGGCCGAGACCAATGGGTTCAACCTCATTAGAAATAAAAAACAATTAGTTAGTTATGCGGGGATTGATGTTAAAGATAAAACCTCCGGAACATCAGTACATGCTAAACCAAGAATATCCAAGCAGGGCAATTCATATCTAAGAGCCAGTTTGTTTTTCCCTGCTTTTAGCGCCATCAGGTATATACCAGCAATGAAAAATCTATATGCGCGCATTGTGGCCAAGCAGGGAATAAAGAAAAAGGCATTAGTAGCAGTTCAAAGGAAAATCCTGGAGTTAGTTTATGTTTTATGGAAGAAGAATGAATGTTTTGATGCAAACTACCAAATCAGGAAGGCTAAAAAGGAAGAAGGGTGGCAAAAGCCAACCCTTCACGAACTAGCTTAAAGCCGTTCTTGTAAATTAAAAATAGAAATTACTTGGTTCCCAACATAGAATCTTTCTTTTGGTTCAAGCCAAAAGAAAGTAAAAGACAAGGTAACTAAGTCTGGGCCTGGGTTTTAGCGTAACCTGCTTCAATTAGGGTTAGGCCAAATCCGGTCCAACGGGATTGCCTCTTCCCATCTTATTTTAACAATAGTACCGATTTAACATTTAACAGTTCTCAGGGGGTATCTAAGTTTCTCAATTTAAAGCCTTTCCATACCTTCACTAGGCGATAAAATCTCTATGAAAAAACATCTACTACTGGTACTCCTGCTTGCAGGCTTTACGGCTATTGCCCAACAAAAATTTGAACCAAAAGAAATAACCGGAACAGAGGCCAACGCTATTTGGCAAGGGGCTGAGCACGTATGGTTAAAACAGGAAAATACCGTCCCTGCCTTTATCCAGTTCCGCGCCGGCAGCGAGCCCGATGAGCTTACCTTTTTTACCTACCTTAAAAAGAAGTTCCAACTTCCATCCAACTATAGTTTCAGGCTTATTTCCGATGATAAAGACGATATAGGATGGCAACACAAACGCTACCAGGTAACTGTTAATGGTGTTGTGGTTGATAACGGAATCTTTATCCTTCACCTGGTAAACGGAAAGGTTAAAAAGTTTAATGGCTATTTATTTAAAGGCATTACCACTTCAACCACGCCTTCGCTTGCCGAAACTGCTGCTTTAACCTATGCACTTGGCAACATCAATGCCCAACAATACAAATGGCAAATACCGGGCGAGGAAGAATTTATTAAAAACAGCACCGGCGATCCTGCTGCAACCTTCTATCCAAAAGGCGAACTTGAAATTGTGCAGGTAGGTGGTAATACGTCTAATACCTTCCGCCTGGCGTGGAAATTTGATGTGTATGCCCAACAGCCCCTTGGCAGGTTCTATATTTTTATTGATGCGCAAAACGGCGCAGTATTAAAAAAGGTTTCGCGGCTTTGTAACGTTGATGCTACGGGTACCGCAACAACCGTTTATCGCGGCAACCGCACTATACACACCGATACTTATAATGGCGGCTACCGCCTGCATGATTTAATACGCGGCCAGGGTGTTTACACTTATAATATGCAAACCGGCACCAACTACAACAACGCCGTTGAATTTACTGATGCCAATAATGCCTGGAATAACGTTAACGCTGCCGGTGATCAATATGCGGGCGATGCGCATTGGGGTGGCGAAATGACCTATGATTTTTATCAAACCATGGGCCGCAACTCTATAAACAACGCCGGGTTCAGGCTGTTGCTTTATGTGCATTATGACCAAAGTTACCTGAACGCTTTTTGGGATGGGCAACGGATGAATTTCGGCGATGGCAGCAATGGCTACGAACCACTTACTTCGCTCGATATAACGGGCCACGAAATTTCTCACGGCCTTGACCAATACACTGCTAACCTCGATTACCAGGATGAATCAGGTGGCCTCAACGAATCTTTCAGCGATATTTTTGGCACCGCGGTTGAATGGTATGCTGATTCAACACTGGGCAATTGGTTGATTGCCGAAGATATTGGCACCCCCTTCCGCTCTATGTCATCGCCTAAAACATACCAGCAGCCTAATACTTATGGTGGACAATACTGGTACACAGGCACACAGGATTATGGTGGCGTGCATACCAATAGCGGTGTGCAAAACCATTGGTATTACCGCGTTGCCCAGGGTGGCGCAGGTACTAATGATAACGGCAACGCATTTAACGTAACCGGCATTGGCCGCCATAAGGCAACGCAAATTGCATGGCGCAATATGGTGTACTACTTAACCAATACTTCGCAATACACCGATGCGCGCTTTTACGCCATACAGTCTGCCAATGATTTATTCGGCCCCTGTTCGCAGGAGGCTATTACTACTACCAAGGCCTGGTACGCGGTAGGTGTTGGCGGCGATTTTGTTTACGGCGTTGATGCGCAGTTTACCGCATCGCCTACTTCAGGCTGCCAAATACCAACTACGGTTACATTTACAAATACCAGCTCCAACGCCAGCACTTTTAACTGGAGTTTTGGCGATGGCGGCACTTCAACAGCACAAGGCCCTACGCATACTTATACTAACTACGGCGTTTACACTGTTAAGCTGGTGGCCGATGGCGGCGCCTGTGGTGTTGATAGTTTAACCGCAACCAACCTTATCAATATTAATGTGGCGAACCCATGCGTGGTTATTTTGCCTTCTACAGGTTCGTACCAAACTCAAACTTCATGCACCGGTACTATTTATGATAACGGGGGCCCCAATGCTAACTATACCGATCAAACCAATAGCACAGTTACTATTTCGCCGGCAGGCGCATCAAAGGTAACCCTGCACTTTACGCAGTTTGCCATGGAAAACACTTACGACTTTTTGTATGTGTATGATGGCCCCTCCACCGCAAGCCCTGTAATTGGCACTTACACCGGTACCACCATTCCGGCAAATATTACTTCCAGCGGCCCATCTATTACTGTAAGGCAATCTTCCGACCCTGCCGTAAACGATGTTGGCTTCACCATACAATGGACATGCATTACGCCCAATACTGCGCCCGTGGCAAACTTTACTGCGGATGTTACACAAACCTGTTCAGGCAACGTAAAGTTTACCGACCTTACCACCGGTGGCGTTTCATCATGGCTATGGGATTTTGGCGATGGAACAACGTCCACTATCCAGCACCCAACGCACACATATACCGCTAACGGTACCTTTACGGTAATGCTTACGGCCACAAATTCGTTTGGCAATAACACTAAAACGCGCAATAGCTATATAACAGTAAATAAACCGGCGGCTCCAACTACAACTGCTGGTGTACACTGTGGGCCTGGTACTGTAAGTTTATCAGCCTCAACAAGCGATAACGTTAGCTGGTATGATAACTCAGGTACCCTGGTTTCTACATCAAACCCATTTGTTACCCCGGTACTTAGCAATACAACCACTTATTACGCCGAAACGAATGTAGCCCAGCCCATTTACCACGCAGGCCCGGTTGATAGTACAATCGGCACCGGTGGTTATCTTACTTCGCCTACCTGGGTGCTTAATTTCCGGGTGTTTAAAAATTGCAAGTTGGTTAGCGTAGTGGCGTATGCACAAACCGCGGGGTACCGCACCGTTCAGCAGCGCGATTCCGTAGGTGCTTTATTGCAGGAACGCACGGTGTATTGCTCTGCCGGCCGCAACCGCTTGTTGCTTAATATGCCTTTTACACCTGGTACGTACAGGCTGGCATTAAAGGACACGGTGAATTTATTCCGCAATAATGCCGGGGCCAATTACCCGTATGCCGATGCTGATAATATGGTAAGTATTTATGGAAATAACGCCGGCGCCAATACAACGCACTATTATTATTATTTGTACGATTGGGAATTACAGGAAAACGACTGCATCTCACTTCGCTCTCCTGCAACCGCCACCATCAGCCCAACTATGTCGGCTACAATAAGCCCTGTAAACGTTAACTGCTTTGGCGGAAGTACCGGCAGCGCTTCTGTTGTTCTTACAGGTGGTATATCCGGCTATACTTATAGCTGGAGCAATAGCCAAACAGGCAATCCGCTAAACAACCTTGCGCAGGGCAGTTATGCGGTTACAGCAACTGATGCCGTTGGATGCACTGTTGCGCAATCAGTAAATATTTCCGAACCTGCACAACTAACAGTGGTTACCACACCAACCTCTGCCGGTTGTGGCCAGGCTAATGGCAGCATAGCCACTACAGTTAACGGAGGTACCACTGCTTATGCATATAACTGGAGCAACTCGCAAACAACACCAACTGCTGTAAACCTTGCAGCCGGTTCATATAACTTAACTGTTACTGATGCACATTCATGCTCGGCAACTGCTTCTGCAACAGTTGCCGGTAGTGGTGGCAGCTTTACCGTTGCCGTTACGGAAACCGATGCTGCTTGTTATGGTGCAATAAACGGCTCAGCCGGTGTTACGCCCGTTGGCGGCACCCCTAACTATACTTATATATGGAGCAATGGCGAAAACACCAGCGTTCTGGCTAACGTTGCCGCAGGCTCTTACACCGTTACTGTTACCGATGCCGGCGGTTGCTCGGGAACCTCATCAGTCACCATTTCTCAGCCAACGCAAATAACTTCAACGTTTAATGCCTCCAATGCTTCTTGTGGCCAATCAAACGGCAGCATTACCGCAACTGCAAGCGGCGGAGCTTCGGGCTATACATATAGCTGGAGCAATTCGCAAACTGGCCCTGCTATCAATAACCTTCCGTCAGGCACTTACGATTTAACTATCACCGATGCCAATAGTTGTTCAACAACTACATCACAGGTTATAACCAACAACGGTGCATTCAGCGTATCAGCTACAGAGTCTGATATAAATTGCTACGGTGCTACCAATGGCTCTGCTGCCGTTACTGTTAATGGCGGAACCCCCGGTTATACTTATATATGGAGCAGCGGCCAAACCACAAGTTCTATAAGCAGCGTAGGGGCGGGCACTTACATAGTTACAATTACAGATGCTGCCAATTGTAATTCAACTGCCAGCGTGGTGGTAAACGGCCCAACACAAATACAGGTTACTTCAAGCACTATTGATGCAAGTTGCGGCCAGTCAAACGGCAGCATAACGGCAACGGTTAGTGGAGGCAGCCCCGGTTATACTTACACATGGAGCAATACCGAAAGCACCTCCGTTATTACTAACCTTCCTTCTGGTACTTACACATTAACTGTTAACGATGCTAACAACTGCATTACAGTTACCTCAGCTACTATTATTAATAGTGCAGCATTTTCCATTGCCTCCTCCGGTACCGATGTTGCTTGTTATGGTGCACTTACCGGTTCGGCCTCAGTAAACGTAACAGGCGGCACACCGGGTTACACGTACACATGGAGCAGCGGTGGTAATACAAATACTATTGGCAGCCTTGCCGCAGGAACTTATACTGTTACTATTACCGACGCTGCCAATTGCCTTTCAACCGCAAGCATTATAGTTAACGGCCCTGCGACGCCTGTTAGCTCAACTATTAATTCGGTAAATCCTTTGTGCTTCGGGCATAACAATGGCAGCATTACGGTTAGCACCTCAGGTGGTACACCTAATTACACTTATGCATGGAACGTAGCCGGCTCAACTAACAGCCTCAGCAATTTGGCGCCGGGCAGTTACTCAGTAACTATTACTGATGCAAATAATTGCACTTCGCAGGCTGGCGTAACACTTGTAGAACCCGCTGCTATTTCTCTTTCCGATGTTATAATCAATGTTCTCTGCCATGGTACGCAAACGGGCTCTGTTGCATTAACTGCCAGCGGTGGCACGCCGGGCTATACTTATTTGTGGAGCAATGCGCAAACAACAAGTGCTATTACGGGGCTGCCTGCCGGCAACTACGCGGTTACGGTTACCGATAACAATGGCTGTGCATCCACATTAAGTGCAGGTGTTCAGGAACCCAATGATATTTCTGTAACTTCTTCTTCAACCGATGCTACAGGCACCCTGGATAATGGCACGGCCTCAGTTGATGCAATAACCGGTGGAACATTCCCCTATACCATATCATGGAACAGCGGGCAAACCACTAATGTTATTTCAGGTTTGGCTCCCGGCACTTACGTGGCTACTATTACCGATGCCAACGGGTGCACACAAACAACCACGGTTGTTGTAAACCAAATTAATGGAATTCAAACGGTTGCAGGCGCTCCTGTTTTCACGCTTTATCCTAACCCGGCTTCTACCCGGGTAATGATAAATGTCAGCGGGCTAAGCGCAGGCACGGTTATATCTTTACATAATGTTTTAGGCCAGCCTTTGTTGGCTAAAACCATTACGGGCTCAGTTACGTTTATTGATATATCGCAGTATGCAGCAGGTGTATATTTTGTAGAATGTAGGCAGAATGGCGCCACATCAGTTAAGCAATTAATAATCAGCAGATAATACTTTTTAAACGGCTCTTTTTATCTTATTGTAGCTTTAACATTAAACCGGTTGAAAACCCGAATTCTCTTTTTTTTGATTTTCGTAAATTGGCTTTAAGTATTTTGTAATAAAGTAGTTGCGATAACCAAACTAAACTAAAACCCAGGTGATGAAAAGATTTTATTTTATTGGAGCGTTCTTGCTTTTGGGGCAATTTATTTTTGCCCAGCATGCCGATAGGTGTGGCGTTATGCACCACCTTCAGGTGCAGATACAGCAAGACCCTACTGTACAGGTGCGCATGCAGCAAATTGAAATGCAAACGCAGCAATTTGTGGCCCAGTACAACCATAATAATAACCGTACGGTAATTACCATTCCGGTGGTGGTGCATGTGGTGTATGGCAATGCCTCTCAAAATATCAGCGATGCATTTATACAAGCGCAAATAGCCCAACTTAACCTTGATTATGCCCGTTTAAATACCGATGCATCAAACACCCCATCGGCTTTCCAGGGCGTAGCCGTAAACACCGGCATACAGTTCTGCCTCGCCAGCCGCGACCCTAACGGCAACACTACAACCGGCATTACCCGTACCTCAACCAACGTAAGCTCATGGACAGATGACGATGCAGTAAAACACGCCAGTTCAGGCGGTGCCGATGCATGGCCGGCCGCCAGCTATTTAAATATCTGGGCTTGTAACCTGGGCAGTGGCCTGTTAGGCTATGCGCAGTTTCCCGGCGGTGCCGCCGCAACTGATGGTGTTGTTGTCTTGTATTCATCCGTTGGAAGTATGGCAAACCCAACCAACGCTACTCCTTATAATATGGGAAGGACCGCCACACACGAAGTTGGCCACTGGCTTAACCTATACCATATTTGGGGCGATGATAACGGCTCCTGCAACGGCAGTGATAATGTAACCGATACACCTAACCAATCCGATTCAAATTTTGGCTGCCCTAATTTTCCGCATACTGATAATTGTACCGCCTCATCACCCGGCGTAATGTTTATGAACTACATGGATTATGTAGATGATAATTGCATGAACATGTTTACCTCCGGCCAATCAGCGCGTATGAACGCCATATTCGCCACGGGCGGTGCACGGCATTCCATACTGGCATCTACCGGTTGCCAATCCTTAACGTCTCCACCGGTTGCTAACTTTTCCGCAGATGTTACTACTACCTGCACCGGTGCAGTTCAATTTACTGATTTAAGCAGCAACGCCCCCACATCGTGGGCATGGAACTTTGGCGATGGCACCACATCAACATCTCAGAACCCATCGCACTTATATACCACTAATGGTACATACACAGTAACTTTAACTACAACCAACTCATTCGGCAACAATTCTGCAACACGTACCGATTACATTATTGTAAACAAACCTGCAGTGCCTGCTGTTACCGGTGGTGCCCGTTGCGGCCCGGGTACAGTAACCTTAACAGCCAATTCAACCGATATCATCAGGTGGTTTACCAGCCCAACAGCAACAGTGCCGGTTTCCACTTCAAACCCATACACAACACCGGCTATAACGGTTACCACTACTTATTATGTTGAAGACAGTGTGCCCGGTACTAGCGTGCACGTGGGGCCGGCTGCAAATACAACACTTGGCACCGGTGGTTATTTCTCCAACTCAACTGATAGGTACCTTACCTTCGATGTTATTTCTGCATGCAACCTAAAAAGCGTTGTCGTTTATGCCCAGGCCGCCGGCTCAAGGGTTATTGAAATGCGCAACAGTTCGGGTACTGCCCTTAATTCATTAACCGTTAACCTAACTGCAGGGGCTAACACCGTTACGCTTAACTTCCCTCTAACTGTTGGTACAGGCTACGAATTGGCCATTAACGGAACATCAAACTTATACCGCAACAATGCAGGTGGCACCAATAACTTTTTCCCTATTACTGCCAGCGGCCTTGTTTCAATAACAGGCACTAACGCCGGCGCAGGTTTCTACTATTACTTTTACGATTGGCAGGTACAGGGCCCCGGCTGTGTTTCGCAACGCGCGCCGGTTGTTGCAACTGTTACCTCGGGCCCTACGGCTACGCTTGGCACAGTAAATAACGTATCATGTTTTGGCGGAACTAATGGCAGCGCTGCCATTAATGTAAGTGGCGGCACACCAAACTATACGTACCTGTGGAGCAATAATCAAACTACTTCATCGCTTACAAACGTAGCGCAGGGTACATATACCGTAACCATTACTGATGCTACAGGTTGTCCGGGTACACAAAGTGTAACTATAACCCAGCCTACACAATTGGCCGTAACCACTACACCTACCAACGCAAATTGCGGGCAAAGCAATGCAAGTATTGCGGCTGCTGTATCAGGTGGAACATCAGGCTACACCTATCACTGGAGCAATAATGCCACCACCGCAACCATTAATAACATCGCATCGGGCAATTACTCACTCACAGTAACAGATAATAACGGATGTTCTGTTTCAGCAACTGCTGCTGTTACAAATGCGGGTTCTATAACTTTAACACCTACATCAGCAAATGCAACATGCTTTGGTGCCAGCAATGGTAGCGCTGCAATTGCAGCATCGGGCGGAACACCAAACTATACTTACGTATGGAGTAATAATCAAACCGGCGCACAAATCAGCAACGTGGCTTCGGGTACCTACACTGTTACGGTTTCCGATGCCTCCGGATGTTCAGTTACTGAGTCAATAACTGTTAACCAGCCAACACAAATTACAGCAACAACAACTGTTACTAATGCAGCCTGCGGCCAGTCTAACGGCGCTGTAGCACTTGTAGCAAGCGGTGGTAATGGCGGATACTCTTATTTATGGAATAACAATGCCACTACGGCCTCCATCAGCAACCAGGCTGCCGGTACGTATACGGTAACCATTACCGATAACAATAATTGCACCGCCACTTCAAGTGCAGTTATAACCAATAACGGCTCATTTACGGTAGTTCCAACTTCCATTAATGTGTTATGCAACGGCGGTAACACAGGCAGCGCATCGCTAAATGTAAGCGGTGGAACACCCGGCTATACATATGCATGGAGCAATAACGGCAGCGGCCCTGTAATTACCAATTTAAGCGCAGGTACCTATACTGTAACTATTACAGACGCTGCAAATTGCAATTCAACGGCTTCAGTTACTATTAACGAACCTGCCAAGTTAACAGCCGCTGTAAACGCTGTTAACCCGCAATGCGGTGGTACTGCCTCAGGCAGTGTTTCAGCTACTGCAACAGGTGGTACTTCGGGCTATACTTACTTATGGAGCAACAGTTCTATAAACAGCAGCATTAATAACGTTGCTGCCGGTAATTATACTGTAACCATTACTGATGCTAACAGCTGCACTGCAACGGCGGCAGTCAACTTAACTGAGCCTTCTGTTGTAAGTGTTGCAGGTAATTCAACCAACGTGCTTTGCTTTGGTACTTCTACAGGTACTGCAACCGCTACTGCAAGTGGTGGAACACCCGGCTATACATATACCTGGAGCAACAGCAGCACAGGTGCGCAATTGAGCAACCTTGTGGCGGGTAGCTATACAGTTACTGTAAACGATAGCCACAACTGTACTGCGGCGATTATAGTAAATGTAACCCAACCATCTGCCGATATTGCGGCATCGGCTACAACCACTGATGCTACTAACGGTTTAAATAATGGAACAGCAACGGTTGCCTCTGTAATCGGTGGCACACAACCCTATACTGTTTCATGGTCTAACGGCCAAAGCGGCCCTGTGGCAACCAATTTGGCGCCCGGTAACTACACAATTACAATCACTGATGCAAACGGCTGCACAAAAACAGTTGATGTAACCATTAACGAACTGGCCAGTGGAATTGCACAGGTTAACGGCGGTGTTTCATTCAATATCTATCCTAACCCTGCAAAAGATGAAATAACTTTAATGATGTACTCTTCGCAGGTATCAACTATAAGCATTAAAAATGTACTGGGCCAAACCTTTATGCAGGATAAGCTTCAGCCAAATACACAATTCACCACTATCGATGTTTCAAACTTCATCAGCGGCGTTTACTACGTTGAAGTAATAAGCGGCGGCCAAAGGCTGGTTAAACAACTTGTAATAGAAAAATAATTCCCACTATAAAAACACTAAAGCCTTCGGTTCTAACCAACCGGAGGCTTTTTATTTCGTGGCCTTGCCCTAACCTTTGTATTTGGCTGTTTTAAAAAACCTTAGTGCACCTCCGCGCCCTCCGTGCCTCCGTGGTAAAATGTATTTTGTATTATTGCGCTATGGCAACATTACTTGATTTAGTAGGCAACACCCCCCTGGTTGAATTAAACAAAGTAAACCCCAACCCAAAGGTTAAGCTATATGGAAAATTAGAAGGCAATAACCCCGGCGGCAGTGTAAAAGACCGTGCTGCTTACGGCATGATAAAAGGTGCCCTGGACAGGGGCGAGCTAAAACCCGGTATGCGTTTAATTGAAGCCACCAGCGGTAACACGGGTATTGCTTTGGCTATGATTGCCCGCCTGTGTGGTGTAGAAATTGAACTGGTAATGCCCGATAACTCCACCCGCGAGCGTGTATTAACTATGGAAGCCTTTGGCGCCAAAGTTACACTTACCCCCGCCGCAGGTTCCATGGAAGGCGCCATTGATTACGCCCATGCACAGCTTTCTAAAGGCGGCTACTTAATGCTAAACCAGTTTGCCAACCCCGATAATTACGGCGCGCATTACAAAACTACAGGCCCCGAAATTTGGAAAGACACCAATGGCGGTATTACCCACTTTGTTTCATCTATGGGCACTACCGGTACCATTATGGGTGTTTCAAGGTTTATGAAAGAGAAAAATAGCAACATTCAAATTATAGGTGCCCAGCCTACTGACGGCTCTCGCATACCCGGTATTAGGCGCTGGCCAAAAGAATACCTGCCCAAAATTTTCGAACCTCAAAGGGTGGATAGGGTAGTAGATGTATCTGAAGCTGATGCCACCACCATGACCCGCCGCCTGGCAAAAGAGGAAGGCGTTTTTTGTGGTATGAGCAGCGGTGGTGCCGTTCACATTGCCTGCAAAGTTGCGGCAGAGCTAAGTGAAGGTGTAATTGTAGCCATCATCTGCGACCGCGGCGACCGCTATCTTTCCAGCGAATTATTCGGTTAATAAAAACCCTCCCCTACAAACTATACCATGAGTTACCTTCTGGATTTTGTACGAAGTTTTACCGGCGAGGAATTGTCTGTTTTTAAAAAGATGGATTTAAAAGGAAAAGAAGAAGAAATCCGCGATGTTTATGCCAACAATGCCCTCAATAAAAAATTTGACGAAAAGGCCCTGCCGGCAAAATATAATCTTACCCAATCGCATTTCGATAAAATAGCCTCCATTTTGCTCGATAAAGTGCTGGTGGGCATTTACGGAACCGATTATGAAAAAATGTTTACCGGTATTTTGCACAAAGGCCTAACCGATTTAATGCTGCACGAAATAAAAATGGCCGAGCGCTTGGTGCAAACAAAAAAATCGCCTGTCCCGGCAACAGATTTTTATAAAGCGGCGTTTGCAGCGGCACGCGCTATGTTTCATCCGGCTTATGATGCAAAACTAACCCGCTATTACGGCGAAAAATACCTGAAGTCTTTAGGCAGCAAAAAAACAATTGCCCACGAAACCTTTGTTGCTATGCTTTCGCTATTCGGCGAAATACTGGTAGCGCACCGTACCGGCAACGAAGAAAAGCAAGGCCCCGCCCTACTGGCTGAGATAAAAAGATGGGAAAAGAAAATTGCCGGCACAGGTAACCACCCAGCTGAATTTTATTATGCCTTTGCGCTTAGCACTTACTGCAAATCAATTGGCAACAGCGTTGAGGATTTTTTGGCGGCTACCGAACTTGCTTATAAGGCCCATAAGCAGAGTAAGGGTGCCGTTGACGAAAAATATTTAGGCATTGTTTTGGCCGAACTGGGCTTTGGTTATATGGCCGCAGATAATTACCACAAGGCTGAAAAATATTATGCTGAAGCTTTGGATAGTTTTAGAAGTACCCTTGGCAAAAACCTTTATCAAACCACTAATTACCTCATTTGCCTTCTTATCAATAAAAAATACAGCCTTGCCGAAAATATATTCTTTAAAGAAGTAACACCGCGCATACAACCTAATGCCAACCGTTCCATGTTATTTGATATTTACGTAATGGGCACGCTTATTTTTTTGCACCAACAAAAAATGGATAAGGCTTTTTATTACCTGAACGAGATTAATAAATACCGTAAAAATGAAATAACGCCCTATGGCCAGGCCATTATGCGGCTTTTACAATCGTTGTATTTTTTATTAATTGGCGATTATAAAACAGCCGTTGCCGTAGTAAACAAGAACCTAAAGTTTTTACGCAAGCCTGAAAATAGTGCTACTACCTACCACTATCATTTTCAGTTTATAGATACCGTAGGTAAAATTGCCAAATACCGGCTTGGCTCCTTAAAGTCATCGGCAAAATTAAAACAGCAAATCCTGTCGCTGCCCCGTGGTATATATGCAGTAAATAATGTTTTGCTGCAGCCTTATTTAAATGAATTGCCGTAACCGCGCCCAATTTGCAAGTGCGCCCAAATCAAGGCAATTCTTACTAAACCGGCTCATAGGCCTTCCGCATGTTTTTCATTTGCACCTATTATTCACTTAAAAGGTTAAACAAATGAAATCTAAAATTTCAAAAACATTTTTTGCAGCGGCCATGGTGGCGGCCCTGTTTTTTACACAAGGTTGTAAAAAGGACGACACTACTAATAATAACAATAACACCACCTGTACGTTTACGCCTTTGGCGGATAACACTTATAGCTACGGTACAGGTAGTGGCTCTTTTGCCAGTTCTTTAAATTATGCATCAGGTGCCAATTGGCAGTTGGCCGCGCGTGATAATGCCGCAAGCCCCTCTGTGGGTATTGGCATACAGTTCCCCGTAAAGCCAACGGCCGATAAAACATATAATGTGGTTGGCTATGGCAGTGGCCAGGTAAGCGGCGCTGATAATGTTTTTGTTTACGTAAGTATGGTGCCCGGTGGCAACGATAACGGCGTTGCCGGCGGATGTTTAAAGGTAACTATCAATAGCAGTGGCAAAGTGGTAGCCACGTTTAAAGACCTAACCCTGGCCAGTGGTAAAAAGCTTTCGGCTACTATCATTGAAAATTAGGGCGCGGCTCACTTGTTAACCTGGCGGGGGAGGCTATGCTTCCTCCGCTTTTTAATATTTGGCCAGGGGCATTTAACAAAAAAATACAATTTGCTTTTTAATTGTATCTTAAAGTCAAAATACTTAAGGATATGAGAAAAATTTACTTCCTCGGTTGTATTCTTTCCCTTTTCACCTTTCACTTTTTATCCGCTCAAATTGCACAACCTGCCCAGCCAACTACCGGCCCCGGCTCCGATAACTTTATTAATGGTGGTGTTACGGTTTATGATTATGGCACCAACAAAAACGGAGATGGCTTTTGGATCTATGAGCCGGCTTCGCCCAAGCCCGACTCTGCCAACGTAGTTGTATTTTGCCACGGTTGGGGCATGGTAAACCCTAAATTTTACGGCGCTTTTATTAACCGCTTGGTGCGCAAAGGCAACATCGTTATTTTCCCCCGCTATCAAAAAGATTGGAATACTGATAACTCCACTTATACTGACTCCTGCGCAAAAGGAATACAGCGTGCTTTAGATACGCTTAAATATGCCGGAGGGCACGTAGCCCCGCGCCTTTATAATTATTTTATTCTTGGCCACTCAATGGGCGGTGTGTTAACCGCCAACATGACAACCAGGTATGCGCAATACGGTATTCCAAAACCATTGGCAGCATTCTCAATGCAGCCCGGTGCCGATATTGCTACTTTGTTATTAAGCCCTTCTGAGTACGCCACTTTCCCCAGCGATGTAAAATATCTTATCCTTATTGGCAATGATGACGCCATTGTTGATTCCACAGCAGGCAAAAAACTGTATAGCCAAACTACTGCGGTGCCTACCACCTATAAAAACCTGGTAAGGCAATTTGCCGATAGCCACGGCTCGCCTGCTATCACAGCCACGCACTTTGAACCCGGTTGTTCCGATAACTTTTTCGACACCGGCGAAAGCAACCCTATTATTCTTGTTGGCGGTTCTCCTGTTATTGATGCTGTTGATTACTACATGTACTGGAAATTATTTGATGCATTGGTAGATTGTGCCCTAAGCGGACAAAACTGCAATGTAGCTTTCGGCGATACTTACGAGCAGAAATTTATGGGCAATTGGGGCGATGGCGTTCCTGTTAGGCCTTTGCTTATTACTCCTTCGGCGGTTAGCGGTATTCAGGAAGTAGGCAATAACCTCAAAGTGGTTGCCTATCCTAACCCTTCTTCAACCCGGTGGAATTTATTTGTCAGCGATATTACCGGCAACCTTAACCTTGAGGTATTTGATGTAACCGGCCGCAAGTTGTTGGAAGAAAAAATTTCATCTAATGATGTTGCAGTTGAAAACACCTACGGCCGCGGTGTTTATTTCTACAGGGTAAAAGATAACACCGGTTCCATACTTGCTTCAGGCAAGCTGGTGGGGCAGTAGGTTGGCCGGGTAAACCTGTACGCATGAAATGCAAATTATTGGCAGCAGCGCTATTGTTGCTCCTCTATACAGCCAATGGGCAGGCGCACCTCGGGCCTCCTAGAACGCAGTTATTGCAACCCGGTGTTGTTACTATTGATACCCTGCGCAACTGGGCTTGGCTACAATCCGAACTAGGTTTTCTGCATCTAACTCCTCATGATACCGTTGCTGATATTGGCAGTTATGATGGTTATTATCCCGCTTTATACTCTGTTTTTTCTGACTCGGTGGTTTTTTATTTGGGTGACATAACCGGTGGGGGCTTTAATTACTTAGATAGCCTGCGTATTCTTAGCTCCAACCTAAAGGGGCGGCCGCTTACAAATGTTTTCAAAACAGTTATTGGCACCGATACAAGCACCAACCTGCCCCACCACCTGTTCAGCAAAGTAATTCTGCGCGATGCGCTCCATCATTTTAAACAACCCGCTAAAATGCTGCACGATATTAAGCATTGCATGAAACCCGGTGCAAGCCTCTTCCTTTTCGAAACCATTAAACCCGTAACCGGCACAAATGAAAAATTATGTGCAGGGGCTATGGTAAGGGAAGATTTTTTAAACCTTATGAAATCCAACCACTACCAACTAATCCGCGAACAACATATCTCAGGTGCTCTTTATTGGTTTGAGTTTAAATGAAACAGAAACTGCTTGGCTTTTAATTTTTTATTCCTCCTGTAGGAGGAGTGGGCATGGAGGAGGGTAGGCAGGAGGTGTTACTTCAAATTTACTGCAATCCATGCCATTAGGCCCGTACTTGTTTTCAGCGCCCGCTCATCAATATTAAATGTAGGCGTGTGCAGGCCTGATGTTATCCCCTGTTCTTTATTGCCCACGCCCAAACGGTAAAAACAGGCCGGCACGTGATGGGTGTAATAAGCAAAATCCTCGCTGCCCAAACGGTAAGGATAGGGGAGGTCAGGTACGTTTTCTTTGCCCAGGTATTCTTCGGCAAACCCGCGTGCTTCGGTGGTGGTGGCTTCGTGGTTAATTAATACAGGGTAACCTTTTAAAATATTCAAATCAAAACTGCCGCCTCTTTTGGTGGTAACCTCGGCGCAAACCTGCCTTATCTTATTGTACATCTCCTCGCGCAGTTTTTCGTCAAAGCAGCGCAGGGTTCCTGCAATTTCTACTTTGTCAGGCACCACATTGGTGGCTCCTTTGCCCTCAATTTTGCCAAATGAAAGCACAACGGGTATACTTAAATCCGTAACCGTTTGTAAAGCCAACAATATTTCCGATGCTATGTATAAAGGGTTGATTAAACTTTGGGGAAGTGCAGCGTGCCCGCCTTTGCCAATAACCGTAAGGTATATTTCATCTGACGATGCCATAAACCTTCCGCCCTTAAAACCCACAATGCCTGCTTCCAGTTCAGGCGAAACGTGCAGCCCCATCATCTTATCTACTTTTGGGTTATCAAGCACGCCTTCTTTAATCATGGCATCAGCGCCGCTGGGTATTTTTTCTTCGCTGGGCTGAAAAACAAATTTATAAGTGCCCTCTATTTCATTTTTCAATTCGCTTAAAATCATGGCGGCGCCCAGCAGGTTGCTGGTGTGTACATCATGCCCGCAGGCATGCATTTTCCCATTGTTCTTCGAACAATAGCCTACTGTATTCAATTCAGTAATAGGCAGGGCATCCATATCTGCGCGCAGGGCAATGCATTTGCTATCAGCGTTCTTGCATTTTAAAATTCCAACTACACCTGTTTTTGCGATACCTGTTTTTACTTCAATGCCAAGGCCCTGCAGTTCATTTGCAACAAGGGCTGATGTTTGGTATTCTTCCCAACTCAATTCGGGGTTGGCGTGCAGCTGGTGGCGCAGTTCCAGTACACGGGGAAAGTATTTTTCAGCAAGGGCATGTATCTTCTCTTTCATCGGTGCTCTACTTCGCTTTAATCTTATCGTTCACTATAAAAGCGCCGGGGTAAATGGCAATTACATCCTGCAGGTAATAGGTGGCTTCAAGCCTTGTTTTAAAATCGCCTATGCGCAGTTTAAAATTAGGTGGTTCGTACTCAACGTAACCGGGCAAATCCGGAAACTCATTATACACTTTCGATTTGCTCTCATAAATCTCATCGCGCACATTGGTGTAAAGCACCTGTATGCGGTAGCCATCAACAAATTCTTTTACGCGGTTGTAGTTTTTATAAGCGTTGGTTAAACGTGTAATGCTGCTATCCTGGTAAAGGGTGGCATTCTTATTAATTACAATGCCTGTGGTATCCTGTGCATGTACCCAAAAGCCGCCGCAAAGCAGCAATAACATAACTAGTGCAAAACCTTTCATGATACAATACTAACACTTGCCGAGGAACCTAAGCGGTCTGCCCCTGCCTCAATTAATTCCATTGCAAATTTTTTATCGCGTATGCCGCCCGAAGCTTTTATTTTAATAGATTTTGGAAGGTTGGCCCTTAACAGCTTTACTACTTCAACCGTAGCACCCGGCTCAATAAACCCGGTGGAGGTCTTTACAAAATCCACACTCATCTCTGCACAAAGTTTGCAGGCCGCAATAATCTCTTTTTCGGTAAGCAAGCCCGTTTCCAGTATCACCTTTAGCTTTCCCCCACGTAGTTGAATAATCGTGGCTGCGCTGGTCAATTCATTTTTCAGGTAATTAAGGTCGTTGGCTTTCAGGGCAATCAGGTTAATCACCATGTCAATTTCATCTGCGCCTTCATCAATGGCCCTGCGCGCTTCCTCAACCTTTGCGGGCGTGTGCGAGTAACCCAAAGGGAACCCAACCACGGTGGCAACCTTTACAGTTGTATCGCTCAGCCACAACTTACATTTCCGTACAAAATAAGGGGGTACACACACTGCAGCAAAGCCATATTCCTTTGCTTCGGCACAAAGTTTTTTAATTTCTTTTTCCGAAACATCCGCTTTCAGCAAAGTGTGGTCAATCTTCGAAGCGAGATTCATTAATTGAAAATATGAAAAAAATAAAGGGGAAACTAATATGCTTCCCCTTTACTATGTATTAAATTTCAATTAATTAGTCAACGGCATCCTTGCCGTGGCAATTCTTGTATTTTTTGCCGCTTCCGCAAGGGCAGGGGTCGTTACGGCCTACTTTTGGGCCAACGCGTACCGGTTCAGGCTTCTTTTCCACCTGTTGCTGGGGCACTTCGGGCCCGCCGCCACCGTGGTGTTGCTGCTCCATATCGCCCCGGCCTTCCTGTATTTTCTTGGCATAAGACTGTTTTTTGGCATGTTCAGCGTTGCGCACATGTTCTGCATCGGCCTGTGGCACCTGCCCCTTAAACAGAAACCCTGCAATTTCGCGGTTAACCTCGCTAATCATACTCGAAAACAGGTTAAATGCTTCTTTCTTATAAATTACAATAGGGTCTTTTTGTTCGTAAGTGGCTAATTGCACTTCCTGTTTCAGGTCGTCCACTGCACGTAGGTGATGTTTCCAGGCTTCGTCAATTAAAGCCAGCGTAATCGCCTTTTCAAATTGCATTACAAGGTCTTTGCCATTGGTGCTTAACACATGGTCAAGGTCAACCAATACGGTCATTTCCTTTTTGCCATCGCTAAAAGGCACTGCCACCATTTTAATCGCTTCGCCGCGGCTGTTGCGTATGCCCTGTAGCACCGGCAGCACGGTGTTGGTAGTGTGCTCCGTTTTGCGTTTATACAATTGCATAACTTCCTCAAACAGCTTATTGGTAAGGGTTTCTACATTGTCCTTTCCCAATTCTTCATCTGTAATAGAAGTATCCAGCGAGAAGAACCTGATAACTTCCAGCTTAAAGGCTTCAATGTTTTTATCAGCCTGTGCAGCCACAATCAACTCTTCGCACAAATCATAAAAACTGTTGCTGATATCTACTGAAAGGCGCTCGCCAAATAAAGCGTGCCTGCGCTTGGTGTAAATAACATCGCGCTGGCGGTTCATTACATCATCATACTCCAGCAAACGCTTACGTATGCCAAAGTTGTTTTCTTCCACTTTCTTCTGCGCACGTTCAATACTCTTGGTCATCATAGAGTGCTGAATTACTTCGCCCTCCTCGTAACCCATACGGTCCATTATTTTCACAATCCTGTCCGAACCGAATAAACGCATCAATTCATCTTCCAACGAAACAAAGAACTGCGATGTACCCGGGTCGCCCTGGCGGCCTGCACGGCCGCGTAACTGCCTGTCAACACGGCGGCTGTCGTGCCTTTCTGAACCTATAATGGCTAAGCCGCCTGCTTTTTTAACGGCATCGCCAATCTTAATATCCGTACCCCGGCCTGCCATGTTGGTAGCTATGGTCACGGTACCGGGCAAACCTGCTTCCTGTACAATTTCAGCCTCGCGCTGGTGCTGCTTTGCGTTCAACACATTGTGTTTAAGCTTGCGCATAGTAAGCATACGCGATAGCAACTCCGAAATTTCAACGCTGGTAGTACCAACCAGTACCGGCCTTCCGGCTTCGGTAAGTTTTACTATCTCGTCAATAATGGCATTAAACTTCTCTTTGCGGGTCTTATATATAAGGTCTTCCTTATCGTCGCGTACAATGTTTCTGTTGGTAGGTATGGCAGAAACTTCCAGTTTGTAAATATCCCAAAACTCCTGCGCTTCTGTTTCGGCAGTACCGGTCATACCACAAAGTTTGTGGTACATACGGAAATAGTTCTGCAGTGTAATAGTAGCCAGCGTTTGCGATGCTGCTTCTACTTTTACATTTTCTTTGGCTTCAATAGCCTGGTGTAAGCCATCGCTGTAACGGCGGCCATCCAAAATACGGCCTGTATTTTCATCCACAATCTTAACCTTGCCATCCATCACCACATAGTCAACATCTTTCTCAAACAAGGTATAGGCTTTCAATAATTGCGATACTGAGTGGATACGCTCGCTCTTTTCGCTGTAATCGCGCATCAGTAAATCCTTGCGCTTAACTTTCTCCTCAGGTGTTGCGCCTGATGTTTCAATTTCCGCAATCACCGAGCCCATATCAGGTATAATAAAGAAGCTGGGGTCTTCGCCGGCACCGGTAATTAACTCAATACCTTTATCGCTAAGTTCAACACTATTGTTCTTTTCATCAATGGTAAAAAACAGGTTCTTATCAACCAGCGGCATGTTTTTTTGCTGCTCGCCCAGATAATAGTTTTCCGTATTCTGCATTATCTGCTTCATACCGGTTTCACTCAAAAATTTAATAAGCGCACTGTTATTGGGTAAACCTCTTTGTGCCGAGTAAAGTGCATAACCGCCCTCGCCTTCTTTTTCGCCGGTTTTTCCTTCTTTAATTAAACGCTTGGCATCCGTTAAAAACTGGTTGCACACTTTGCGTTGTGCTTCTACTATCCTTTGTATACGCGGCTTTAATTCGTAAAACTGTTTTTCATCGCCGGTATCCACCTGGCCCGATATAATTAAAGGCGTACGTGCATCATCAATTAAAACCGAATCAACCTCATCCACCATGGCATAGTGGTGTTTGCGCTGCACCATTTCAGCTGGGCTGCCCACCATGTTATCGCGCAGGTAATCAAAACCAAATTCGTTGTTGGTGCCGTAAGTAATGTCGGCGTTGTAAGCTTCGCGCCTTTCGGTGGTATGCGGTTGAAATTTATCAATACAATCAACCGTAAGGCCTAAGAACTGGAATATAGGCCCGTTCCACTCAGCATCACGCCTTGCCAGGTAATCGTTTACGGTTACAATATGCACGCCTTCGCCGGCTAAAGCATTCAGGTAGGCAGGCAGTGTAGCCACCAGCGTTTTACCTTCACCCGTTGCCATTTCCGAAATCTTGCCCTGGTGCAGCGTTATACCGCCTATCAACTGCACATCATAATGCACCATTTCCCATTTAACCGGTATGCCCGCAGCCAGCCAGGTATTGCTATACCTAACCTTATCGCCGTCTATTTTTATGTTTTCAAATACTACTGATAAGTCCCTGTCTAAATCGGTAGGCGTGGCCTCCAGGTATTCATTGTTCGAAAAACGGAATGCGGTTTCTTTTACTACCGCAAAAGCCTCAGGCAAAATCTGTTCAAGTACTTCTTCTATTTTCTTATCCCTGTCTTTACGCAGTTCATCGGCCTTTTTATAAAAATCATCTTTTACGTGCGGGTTCTCTTCGCTATCGGCGCTATCGCGCAGGCCTTGTATTTCGGCATCAATCTCAGCCAGGTGTTCAGCTATCCTTGCTTTAAACTCATTGGTTTTTCCGCGCAGTTCATCATTGCTTAAACCTTTCAGCTTTTCGTACTCCTCATTTATTTGCGCCACAAGCGGCTGCATCGCTTTGTATTCGCGGTCATTCCTGCTTCCAAAAATGGAGGTAACTAACTTATCTAAAAATCCCATGTGCTTTATTGTTATTAAAGTAATCGGCTCCTGGGCCGGTTTATTTTAAAAAGGGCTGCTAAAATAATGTTTTTACCCAACCCTCCTTTTAAGGTTTTTTGCCATTTAAATACTGCTTTTAGGCCCTTTTTAGCCCAAAAAGGGGCATAAAAGCTTATATCATATTAATTCTCTCTCAATTAGCGGGCTAGATTCCCCGGCCCGAACAATTGTCAGTTTTACAGGCGGTTACGTCCTTTTATATTCAGGGGGCCGTCTTATGGCACGACAAAATTTCAGGAATTACCCCCCAATCCTGGCCTTCAAATGGTTTAGGCTATACAGCCGCCCGGCCATAAGTGGAAAAGGCGCTTATTATATGTGCCTATCTTTTAGAATGTTTACGCGCAGGATGGTTGTTGTGTTTTTTTGCATTTGCTGCTTTGTGGAATCCCGTTCCGCCTTCATCTTTTATTTGTGTTTTAAACCCGAACAAAAATAAACCGCCATGCGCACCAAATTTTCTTTAGCTGCAATCCTTATGCTTTTTTCCTTCGCTGCCTTTTCGCAATTGGCCGTTGAAAGGTTAGACCGCGTAAATAAGATGTACGATGAAATGATTAAATACAGCGATGCCCAGGTTGCCAAAATAGATGCTGCTGAAAAAAACGGCGGCAATGATTTGGGCGAAAACCCCGTGGCCGATAAACTGGGCCGCGAATACCTGGCCGGCATGGAAGATTATTTTAACCGGGCACAATTGGATATTAAAGAAGTGCTGCGCACCGGAGGCGAAAACGAACGCAAGGCCGCCCGCTACTTTAACTTTTTATATAGCTACGAAGTAGGTGCGTCTTACTTTGATATGGACAAAAATTTTACCGCCTTGTCTTATTACAAAGGTGCCCAGGCCGATGCTGATTATTTTTCAAATTCATACAACCTCCCTGTTACCTATGAATATGATGGCAAGCGTTACACCATCGAAGCTAAGCAGTTCGAAGATGTGTCGTGCCCATATTATATCGACTACGCAACCCTGCTTTTTAAGGATAAGCAATACGATGAGTGCCTTATTAATTACCGGAAAATTATTAATAAAAGCTGCCTGCTTGATAATGAGCGGTACCTGGCGTATTACAGGATGCTGTACACCAAAAAGCGTAATAAGGAATTTGATGCTGAAGCGGCTGAGTATTCAGGCAAAGCCATAGCCCTGTATGCAACCATGAGCGTGGCCGACAAAAAGAAAATTACCAACCCTGCAGCAACGCTTGTTTTGGCTGATGAAATTTTGGAGAAAACCGAAACTAAGAATGCAGTAACCGGCAGCACTTATTATTATATGGCAGGCGAGGGCCTGCAAAAGCTGGATACGCTTCCTTCGGCTGCGGGGGTATTGTATTCAATTGCTGTTACTAAAGGCGAAACTGATTACCATTTAAAGAGCATCATAACTTTTGCCAAATCAAAAGGTAACAGGGAACTGCAAAGGCAGGCTTTGTATGCCCTTGAACCTAAAATTTACAAAACCGATTGCGATGGCTTGCAATATTTGGCCGATGAATTTGCTGCCCTTGGCGAAAATACCAAGGCTGCTGAATACCTAAAACTTGTGGGCCCATGCCGTAAAGAGCATGAGCGCCAATTGAAGAAACAGCAGCACCATAAAAAGTACACATACAATAACAGCAAGTTCGATTTCTACGCCGGGTTTAACGTAATAGGGGTAATGAATAAAGTGCCCAAAATGGATTTTGGCGGCGATATTGATTTTATAATTAAAAGGTTTGGGTTGGAATTCGCCTTTGTAAAAATAAACCAGGATAAAGACTGGATGTTTGGCGCCCCCTCGGGCGATAAAGGCAAACAATACTGGGATGGTTATAAAGGCTACCTGGGCTTAAAGGGGATAACCTTCGCGGGCAAGGGAATTAAAACCGCAGTTGGCCCCTTATTCGGTTTTGTGTGGAAACAAAACAATGCTATTACATCAAACGTTACCGAGAACGCAACTAATACAGTAAGCACCCAAACCTTTAGCCCGGTTGAACGCCAATACCAGTTTCTGCTAAATACCGATATCTATGGTTTCTTTAAGTTCTTCGGCATGCACTTGTCGGCAGGTATCGGCGGCTCATATAACCAGTTCGATGGCAAAAGCCCCTACTACAATTCTGCTAATTACACTGTCGAGCACCCGTTGTTGCAGCGCAAATCAGGGTATTTTGCCCCTCAATTCAGGGTAGTGTTTACTATGGGTTTACACGCGCCATTTAAATAATTAATTGAATAAGTTTTTGGGAAATTTTCAAAAGCAGCCTGTTAACATGGGCTGCTTTTTTGTTATTCCCCAATTACAAAATTTGCCCTTACATTCGCCCCACGAAAGCTTAAAACACCAATATGGAATACAGGAAAGAAAAAGACACTATGGGCGTGGTGAATGTACCGGCCCACGTTTACTGGGGCGCACAAACCGAACGCTCAGTTGAAAATTTCAGGATTGCGCAGGACATTAATAAAATGCCAAAGGAAATCATCAAGGCATTTGCGTATTTAAAGAAAGGCGCAGCCATCACCAATTTCGAAGCTGGCATATTATCAAAAGAAACCTGCGATTTGATTGGCAAGGTTTGCGACGAAATATTAGAAGGCAAGCTGGACGACCAGTTCCCGTTAGTTGTATGGCAAACAGGCAGCGGCACCCAAAGCAATATGAATGTAAACGAAGTAATTGCATACCGTGCGCACGTAATCAATGGCGGTAGCCTTTTAGACGAAAAAAAATCGGTACACCCCAACGATGATGTAAATAAATCACAATCATCTAACGATACTTTCCCTACTGCCATGCACATTGCTGCCTACAAGGCTTTGGTTGAAGTAACTATACCCGGTATTAAAAAACTGCGCGATACCCTTGCTGCTAAAAGCAAGGAATACATGCACATTGTAAAAATTGGCCGCACCCACATGATGGATGCTACGCCTCTTACATTAGGCCAGGAGCTTTCGGGCTACGTATCGCAATTAAGCCATGGCATTAAGGCTATCGAACATACTTTGGAGCATTTATCAGAATTAGCCCTTGGCGGCACTGCGGTTGGAACCGGTATAAATACGCCCGAAGGCTACTCAGAAAACGTGGCCCGAAATATTGCAAAACTTACCGGCCTTCCTTTTATAACTGCCGAAAATAAATTTGAAGCGCTCGCTGCCCATGATGCTATTGTTGAATCGCATGGGGCCCTTAAAACAGTTGCCTGTTCTTTAATGAAAATTGCCAACGATATCCGCCTTTTGGCCTCTGGCCCCCGCTGCGGAATAGGCGAAATATTTATACCGGATAACGAACCGGGATCATCTATTATGCCGGGCAAAGTAAACCCTACCCAGTGCGAGGCTATGACCATGGTAGCAGCCCAGGTATTGGGTAACGATGTAGCCATTAATATTGGCGGCGCCACCGGCCACTTTGAACTGAATGTTTTTAAGCCGGTTATGATTGCTAATTTCCTTCACTCAGCCCGCCTTATAGGCGATGTTTGTGTGTCTTTTAACGATAAATGCGCCGTGGGGATTAGGCCTATAGAGGAGAATATTAACAGAAACCTGTACAACTCATTAATGCTGGTAACTGCCCTTAACCCTAAAATAGGGTACTATAAAGCGGCCGAAATAGCCCAAACTGCCCATAAAAACGGCAAAACCCTTAAGGAAACTGCCATTTCGCTGGGGTACCTAACTTCTGACCAATTTGATGAATGGGTGGACCCTAAAACCATGGTAGGCAAAATTGATTAAGCCCATCTTATCCGCCCGTCAAAAAGCCCCTTTATTTTTTAAAAGGGGCTTTTTTGTTTCATTGCCGCATTAATATATCTTCACGGCGCACAAATAAAAAACACAATGAAAAAAATCTACTTATTACTCTTAGCCTTTACCCTTGCAGGTACCGCCATCAACGCGCAATGCGTGGTTGATAATAATGATACTGTTTTGGGTATTTCTCCTCCCGACTCACTTTTTCCTGCAATTATAAGGGGTGTTGCCCTTGATAATTCTTATGTAGCGCAGGTATATTGCCCAAGCACACTTTCTTTCTCAGGCATTACAGCTACTATTTATTGGATTGATATTAGCAGTGTAAGTGGCTTCCCTACAGGCATTACTTACGCCCGCAACCCTAATAAGGATACAATTTACGGCGGTGGCCACCAGTGTATGCAATTATCAGGCACCACTAACGACCCCGGTGGTACTTACCCTCTTACCTTTGATGGCTTTATAAAAGTTAATACTGCCTTTACCGGCGATACAGTTTTCCCTATTTCTTTCATCAATGCAATTTCTCAATCGCAGGGTGGGCCTAGCTTTGGTTATACATTAACTGAAATTGACCCTAACGGCATTCATAATATCAATTCACTTATTGCTGATGCCATGCAGGTGGTGCCTAACCCTAACAACGGCCAGTTCAACCTTAAGTTGAACTACCATGGAAGGTTAGAAGGCGAAGTTCGCGTAATGGATATTGCCGGCCGTGTTGTTTTCCAGCAGCCTTTACAAACTGATGGCTTCTACAGCACAAATATTAACCTTAATGGAATGCCGCGTGGAATGTACTGCGTACAGGTTAAAACCGAAGCAGGCATTGCTTCCAAAAATGTATCGGTAGAGTAATATTCTTAGTTCTAAAAACACATTTGATAACCTAAAAATCATAGAAACCAGCAATGAAAAAGTTTTACTTCTTGTTAGCCGTTGCGCTTTTGGCCGTAAGCACCATACAAGCTCAATGCGTTATTGATACTACGCATCTTCCTTCGGGTTCGCCGGGGGTATATCCTTCGGCCGATTCTCTACCTTGTATTCACCGGACTGTACTTTACAGCCAAACAATTCAGGGCAGAATTCAATCGAGCAAGGACACCACCATTTCAGGTATCAGCGGAACAATCACTGTTGATTCGGTTCAAATTGATACCATCAATGGAGCACCAAACGGAATTACCTGGGTAACCAATCCACGTACATTGTACGGTGGGCAGGCAGGTTGCATTAAATTTAGCGGTACCACATCTGATGTAGCGGGCCAGTATCCGTTAACGGCTATCGGCGATGCATGGCTTACTATTAATGCAGCACCTATTTTAAACAATTACGCTTACCACTACCATGGAGACCTGAACCAGTTTTCTTCGTTCGGCGGTTACTATTTAACTGTTTGCGCAGATAGTACTAATAATGGTATTAACCAGGTTAGCGCCGGTTTAAGCGCATCGCTTGAAGTTTACCCTAACCCAAGCAATGGTGTTTTTGAAGTAAAACTGAACACCGAAGAGGCTGAAACCGGAGAAATGATTGTAATAGATGGTACCGGAAGAATTGTTTATAGCCAAACTATCTCTTCACCGGGTTTTTACAATGCTACTATTAACTTAAGCAAATTTGCTAAAGGCGTTTACACTTTACAGGTAAGAACCGCTAATGGGTTTGCTTCGAAGCATATTTCTATAGAGTAATTGGAATAGCTTAAAAGTAAAAAAGGCGCCCTTCGTTTTCGGAGGGTGCCTTTTTTATTAAATCTCTTTGCGAAATCGATTCCCGTAAAAAATATAAAACATATCGGTTGAAGCCCTGCCCGCCGAAGGAGGGAATCTTCCACTTTGGATTTTAAAAGGGTTATTGTAACTATTTCCCTTCTTTAAACTCAAGCGGCGTACATCCAACTTTCTGTTTAAAGAAATTAGCAAAGTGTGCAGGGTCCGTAAAATGCAAATCGTAAGCCACCTGTTTCATAGGCCTGCTGCTGAATTTTAGCAAACGTTTTGCTTCCACTACGATACGCGCATGTATAAACTCTAAAGCGCTGTGCCCCGTATGCGTACGGCAAAGTTCGTTTAACTGCTTAGTGCTAATGTGTAGCATATCAGCGTATTCAGCAACAGTATGTATCCTCCTGAAATTTTTCTCAACCGCATGGCGCAGCTGAATATATTCCAGCGAATCAGCAGCGCTGGCAGGTAACTGAGGCAGTTGTAGCGTGGTGGAACACTTGCTGATAAACACCGAAAGTAAATCAAGCAGTACCATGCCTTTATTGGCGTGGTTGCTCTCATTTTCCTGTTTAATTAGCTGCAGCAAAAAGCTGAAGTATTGCCTGTCTTCTTTGCTTATGTCAAAGGCAGCTGCTTCACCCGCATCCATAAAACGGAACAGGCGCATCAACAGCTTGGTGGTTTCATCGCGTATTAAAAAAAACTCTTCGGTAAAAATAAGGGCGTAGGCAAAGAAATCTTTGCCGCCGTGCAGGGCGTGTATTTGCCCCGGTAAAACAATGTGTATGCTGCCGGGTGTTATGGCTACTTCTTTAAAGTCAATAATGTGCCTTCCTTCGCCTTCCAAAAAAATAAAAACAGTCCAGTAGCCATGCCGGTGCTCAACATCGGGCACTTCAAAACTTTGCTCAGTAATTGTTACAAAACGGAAGTGTATATCACTGGAAGAAGAAAAGCGATGGACAGGTGCGGTTGTATCTTTCGGGCTGTCCATCGCTTTTAAATGATTAGTGTTTCAATTATTTATTTACAACCAGCTTTTGTGTGCCTGTGGCTTTGCCGTTTTCAAGCAAAGAAACACAGTAATTGCCGGCAGGCAAAGTTGCAATATTGATTGAAGTAAGCCCGCTTTGTAATGTAGTTTGCATTACCACAGCACCGGCTACGTTAGTTATTTCTAACTGCTGATCGCAATAGCCATTGTTATTTGAGCTTACGGTAAATGCCTTGTTGGCCGGGTTGGGGTAAATAGAAAACGATGGTTCATTTTTTGCCTCCACAACTCCGTTGGCCACATCACTTGGGCTGAATACCCATAGCTCTCTGCCTGCATCGGTAAAGTTAGCTGGTACCAACAGCTTATCATTCCAAACTTTAAAGTCGAATATATCAGCAGTGCCGCAGCCTGCTAAAAAATTAAAGGGGTGCGGGGTGCAATATCCGCCCGGCATTATTTCAGTAATATTCTGCAGGGTTTCATCGGCCTCTACAAAAATCTGGTTTTGGGTAGCACTGTCATAAAGCGACATAAACACCTTGCCGCCAAAACCTGCCAGCATGCCGTTATCCTGAAAATAGTACGGAACAAATTGCCCTTGCAAAGTTGTTACGCTGTGGTTCAGGTTACCTAAATCAATACGATGAATGTTTACCTGGTCGCCGGTTGTAAAATATGCACTGTTATTGGCAAAAGTTAAGTTTGAAATGGCAGTGAAATTGGCATTAGTAACCAGCTCCTGCGGAGTGGGGTTGCCCGCGTTAATCCTGAACACGTTGGCACTCGTCATAGTTGATGCCGTAAAATAAAGCGCGCCATTAAACAGGGTTAAATGTTGCGGGTACGAATTGCTGCCCGGTGCAAGCACAATCCTGTTCCATTGCCCTCCAACGGCGCCATCAAAGGTAAACAGGTCATAACTACCCCAGTTCCTTGAAGCGATAACATACATTTTACCATCGAAGGCCGCCATTTGCGTAACGCCTGTTACTGAATCTGCATCAGAAAGGTTCAATGCCAGCTCTGTGCCTCCTCCGGTGCCATCGGTGCGCCATAGTTCCTGCTTGCCATTGCTGTTGGGCAAAATAAAATACACCTTGTTATTCAGTTCGCAGTAGCCAAAGCCTTGTTGCACGTATGCCGAAATGGAGAGAAGTGAATCTGTACCACCTGCTGTGCCATCAGTAACCAATAGGCTGCGGCTGGTGCAAAAAAGAAGCCTGTTGCCCATGGCCGAAATATTTTCAGGGTTCAGTGCAATGTTGGAATTCTGGCCAAGCTCCAGCACTTTTTCTGTTCCGCCTTCTGTGCCATCGCTGCTCCACAAATCATAATCGTTATTGTTGTTATCGGCAGCCATAAATAAAATGCGGTTGCCAACTTTTACAATGTTTCCTATGCCCGCGCTGCCGTTTGGGTTAATATCCTTCACCATTGATGTGCCCTGCTGTGTTCCATCGGTTGACCACAACTCATCCATGTTATAGGCATTCCTGGCACTGAAATACATTTTGCCGTTCATTTCAGTAAAGCTGCTCAACTCGCCCGCGCCATATACCAGCTTGCTGCTATCGGGGAAAGAAAACAATGAAGATTGGGTGCCATGCGCCGGGTTAATTTCTACCAGCGAAAAATTGCCGCTGCCTGTTGCGCCTGCGTTCAAAAACAGGGCAAAAGCAAGAATGGTTAAGAATGTTTTCATAATACTTAGATTTATGAAACAAATATCATCACAATATAACAGGCAGCATTGTAAATTCAGGCAAAAGTATTGTAAATAGCCATACAATTGATTGTCAGTCAATTGTATGGCTATTTACGGTTTTTTCTGTCTTTAGCGCCTTAATTTACCTAACCACCATTAATTTTTTAGTGTTTGTTACCCTTCCGTTTTCTATCAAACTAACGCAATAGTTCCCCGAAGTAAGCGACGAAACATTGAGTGTTGTGATATCAGCGCTTAAGGCTGTTTTTAGTACTGTTTTGCCATGCATATCGGTAATATCAAGCCTCTGCCCGGCTACATTGTGGGTTTTTACTGTTACCTCTTTATCAGCAGGGTTAGGGTAAATCAGAAAAGGGTTGTCGTTTTTTACATTCAGTACATCGCTGGCAAGGCCATCGCTGTAAATCCAAAGTTCGCGGCCTGCGTTGTTGAAGTTGGCCGGTACAATTATTTTATCGTTCCAAACCTTAAAGTCAAAAATATCTGATACTCCGCAGCCGCTGATAAAATCAAACGGGTGCTCATTACACTCGCCGGCCGGCATCACCACGTTTATTGTTTGCAGGTCCTCGCTGGCTACAACAAATAACTGCTTGCCAATAAAAGAAAGCTCCGAAACAGCAGTATCGTATGCTGCAAAATAAACTTTGCCACCGGTGCCAACCAGTATATCGTTACCTAATGAATAACTTGTTATGTACATGCCCGGTAATTCGGTTACGGTGTGCGCCAATGTGGTTAAATCAATACGGTGTATTAGGGAATTAGAATTGCCATCAACAAAATAGGCGCTGTTATTGGCAAATGTTATGCTGTATATGTAGCTAAGCGGCCCTCCCTCTGTTATTAGCCTTTGCGCAATAGGGTTTCCAGCGCTTATGCGAAATACATTGTAGCCAACTGTATCATAAGCAGCAAAGTAAAGGGCACCTTTATAAGTGCTGAATAGTTGGCCCTGAAAGGCCCCACCACTTAAATCAACGCGTTGGGCCGGTTGGCTCAAGTTGCCATTTAAAGCCAACAGGCTATAAACGCAGTCGCCCTGTTTCAGTGCTGTAATATAAATGTTGCCATCAAAGGCCATCATTTGGGCTACATAATTAATACTGTCAACTACTGTTAGTTGGCGTTCGCGTATAGTACCTGCAAGCGTGCCATTGGTACCCCATAGCTCAAGCTTTCCTGTGCTATCGGCTAACATAAAGTGTAATTTGTTGTTAAGAGCAAAAAAGCTATTGGCCTGGCTGTAACTCTGGTAGTTCATAAGTGCAATTGTGCCCGCCTCAGTACCATCAGTAACAAAAATTTTATTGCCACTGTTAAAAGCCATATGGTTACCCAGCACAGCGGATTGCTGCCCATCCAGCAAGGTGTTGCTATAAGCGTCAAGTTCGGCAATTTTTATAGTGCCGCTTTCAGTACCATCGCTTGCCCATAAATCGTAGTTGTTGTAGTCGCCGGTTTCAGATGCCATAAACACAACGCGGTTGCCTACCTTAATAATACCTCCAATTGGCAGGGTGCTGGTGGCACTTATTTCCTTCACCAAAGTTGTCCCTTCCTGCGTGCCATCGGTCGACCACAACTGGCAGGCATTGGCAGTATTATGGGCGCCGAAATACAGCCTCCCGTTCAGTTCAGTAAAACCACTCAGCTCGCCTGCCCCATAAATGTATTTGCTGCTATCGATGGAAGAAAATATTGAAGTTTGGGTGCCGTGTGCGGGGTTAACCTCAATCATTGAAAAATTTCCGCTTGCGTAGGCCGCTAGTGAAAGGGCGAAGGCTGCGAGGGTCAAAATTGTTTTCATGTTGTTTTATTTTATGAAACAAAGATGCCGCACATAAAAACGCCCGAATTGTAAATTCGGGCGCAAGTATTGTAACTACTTAAAAAAAACGGGTTGTTATGCCTTTTTCCATTTAATGCCACATCCAATAGCTTTGGTGGTGGTAGGGTTTACACCCTTTCCTGCTAACAATGCATCAACTGCCTTTTCAACGTATTTCTCTTTAACGGCGGTTTCGTTATCGCTGTTATCATCAATGGCGCCTATATACCTAACCACATTGTTGGTGCCCTCGCGCTGCAAAACAAATACGTGCGGCGTTTTGGTAGCGCCGTATGTTTTTGCAATCTGCTGGGTTTCATCAACCAGGTAAGGAAAGGTGTAGCCTTTCTCCTTAGCGCGGCTTTGCATATTAGCATAGCTGTCTTCCTCTACGGCGTTAGGGTCGTTGGGGTTAATAGCTACAACCGGATAACCAAGCGGGCGGTATTTTTTGTCTAAAGCAATAATTCGGCTTTCGTAAGCTTTGGCAAAAGGGCAGTGGTTGCAGGTAAACACTACAATAAACCCTTTAACATTGCTGTAATCAGCCAGCGATACCATTTTGCCATCCGTGTTCTTTAATTTAAAATCCATGGCAGCATCGGCAACTTTATAGCCGTTATCGGGCGTTAATGAGGCCAGCATTATAAAAGTGGCGGCCAATAACATCATTTTCTTCATAACTGTTTTATTTTAGTTTTAATAATCGATTCAAGCCCTTCTTGTGTAAATTCCCCTTCGCGGAAAAAAACCTTTTCGCCCTTTAAATACATTACTGTAACCGGTATGGAGCCGCTCCAGGTACTGTCAACCTTATCAATCCAATCGTTAGGGTTGCCCGCATCCAATAATAGCATATCCGATTGAATGCCCTTGTTGTTTATAAACGTATTCACCTTATCCAGTTCCCTTTTGGCATTCAGGCTTACAAAAACAAATTTTACTTTTTGCCCTTTAAGTTTTTGTTCTGTTGCCGTAAAGTAGGGCATTTCTGCTACGCATGGTACGCACCACGTGGCCCAGAAATTTGCAACATAAAGGGTGTCGTTATCCTTATGTTGGGTAGCTTGTTCAAACTGTTCAAAAGTTACCACTCGCGCCTGGTTAGCAGGTTTAAGCGAAGTAAAAGCAAAAAGCAAAATCATCACGGGCAGCATACAGCGGTACTTGTTACAAATCAAAATTGTAACTATTCTGCTAAAGGCGGGCATAAAAAATCAAAAAAATCTCTTAAGAAAATTAAGGCTGCATAAACAATACTTTGCGCCTTCGTGTCTTTGTGGCAATGTATTAGGAAAAAAAAGCCCCGCACAGAGGGCTGCCTTTGCAGGCATGTTCTGTAACGGGGTTACCCGATTTCCTTCAATCCGGGTTATAAATCTTCTTTATCGTATTGGCGGTTAACCTCAGTAGATATTTTAGGCAAGCTCATTAAATAGGTATACATGGCTTTAATTTCCAGTTCACTTAAGCCGTTCATCATTAACATTGGCGCCCTAAGGTTATGGGTGCCGCCCTTGCTTTTTTGGTGTAGCATGGCTTCTCTAAAATCATCAACAGTCCAGGTGCCTATACCGGTTTTTTCATCGGGGGTAAGGTTGGCGCTGTAAATAATATTGCCCCTGCGGGTTAGTAAAGAATTTCCGCCACCCATAAAGCCCAGCGATTTTTCGGGTTCCATCATGTTCACCTTTTTAAAATCGGCTGAATGGCATGGATAACAATCATAACGGCCGGTTACCAGGTATTTGCCATAAGCTTTAAGGTCAGCAGTATCAGGCTCATTAATAGCTGCGGTAGGGTAAGGTATTTTTTTAAACCCCGGTTCTACATGCGATAAAAACTTTACTAAAAAAGAAGGCTTGCATGGCACTGCAGGGTTTTCGTTGGCCTGTACAACGGGGTTATCCGAATGCAGGAATGATAATATGCCTCTGATGTCTGCATCGCTCATGTGCGGGTATTTGGGCATGTAAATAGGCACATATTGGCCGTTTGGTTTTACGCCGGTACGCAGAAAATAAACTATTTGCGCATCTGTCCACTTGCCTATACCATGTTCCTTGCTTTGGGTAATATTGGCTGAATGCAGTTCGCCGAACACACTGGGCACTTCCCATAATAAACGCCCGCTCAATTTTCCGGTGGCGCTATCTGTGTGGCAAACCACGCATTGCACAGCCGCAATTTTGGTACCCAGCGCAATAGATGCTGAATCAGGCACAACCTGCGGGAATTTAATGTCCTCTACATCGTATTTAGGTATACCGCTTATCTGTATATAAAGGGCAAAGCCCCCGGCAAGCAGCAGTACAAACAATATCAGGTACAGAAAATAGCGTAAAAATTTTTTCATAATCAGGGGGTTTATGGTTATCGCCGCGAAAAGATAAAAGATATTTTAATTCAGAAGAAAATTTACGTCCCCATGTTTTCAACAACCCAATGGTAATAGCAAATAAAAAGCCCCGCTGGTTCAGGGCGGGGCCGGTTTTTCACAGGTTCAGGGTTTTTAGTGTTTCCTGTTTCTTACAAGCTATTTACAAGGGCAACGTAGTCAGCTATAGTAGTGGGGGTAAACGTTAATGTTTCTACATCATGGGCGCTTATGGTAATATCTTTAAAGCATGAATACCAACCTCCGTTATGGTAGTTTAATGCAACTATGGTGGCCTGCATATTAACAGGCACTTTGTAAATGTTATCTAAAATGAATGACTGGTTGGCAAAATTAACTACACGGAAAACGGAATTAATTGGTTTAAAAACTACGTATACCGTTGTATTGTTATTGTCGTAACCGGAGGGAATGCCCATAGTTAAATCAGTAAGGTTAGGATAGTTCATTTCAACAAAGTAATCGCAGTTGTTCCAATGCAGGGTATCCATAGGGAAACTATACAGTGTGTCACATAGGGCCATAGTGCTGCTATCCACCCAAACAGGTTGCGTGGTGGTATCGTAAACGCAGGTAAAATAAGAAGTGGTAGGGGCTACTGTGGTGTTCTTATCCCAGGTTATATCAGCCAGGTTGCCATTGGTTCGGCCTGTATAAATATTCATGGGCTCGCTGTTGCTATGGCTGTTGAAATATATAACCCCATATCCGGCCCTAAGCCGTAATTGGGTTCCGTTTTGTGTATAATTTATGTATGCCTCTCCACGCGAGTCAAGCAAACCCTCAGTACCGCCGGTTGTTTTGTTAGCGAGCACCATTTGCGGTTTCTTATAGAACTCCTGCAGTTCAATCTGCACATTGCCGGTAACAATATTGCCGGCAGCATCGGTAAATGCATTGCCCCAAAACTGTAGCCGGGTATTGGCGCCAATAATGGTGCCCCCCGTTGTGGCGTTTATGGTGGCCACGTGCTTTGTTGGCTGGTTGCTGTTAATAATGCTTTGCATGCCTTCGGCAAATATTTGCGCATCGGTTTTTGCCTCCTTATGGCAACCGGTAATGCAGGCGGCTATAGTTAGTGCGGCTACAGCAACTGCAACTGAAAGTGATTTTCTCATAGGTTCTTTTTTAGGTTATTTAATACCTGGGTTGATGGTACAAAGTAGCACCAACGTTGCAATGCCGCATATAGCAGTTGCATTAAACCTTACACGTTAAAATTTAGTTATTGGTTATCGTACCAATAGGAGGTTAGCCGTAATCTTACGCCTTAAAGTTCTTCAGGAACAGCCCAAGGCATACTTTATATTTAAAAATCTGGGTGTCTTCAGCACCGGGGCTGGATTTTGTTTTAATAAATGAATCAGCTTTTTGCAATAACAGTTTGCGGTTGGCTGCTTTGCCCTTGGCTGTTTTTAAAGCTAATTCTATTATTTCGGCCATTTCAGCTTCAGCCGCATATTCCTTATTCATCAACAGCTTGTGATATTGCTTGCCAAACGCTTTTAAACGTTGCCCGCAATATTTGTAATCGCCCGAAAGCAGGTACAGGATCACTTCAGCCATAAAAATTTTCATCTTAAACGCCGCATCGCTTCCCCTGAAATAGTCGTTAATAAAAACACGGTTCAGCGTGCCAATGGCATCGTCGTAGCTATTCATTTCGCCCTGCGCAATGGCTTTGTTTATAAGGGTAATGTATTCCATTTGAGCATTGCCGCTTGCTTTTAACTGCGCTAATAACTGGTTACATACTTCAACAGCTTTTGCAGGTTCAGTTTTAATGTAGTTGTATATTAAAAGGCTGTAGTAATAAAAGCTGTACCTTTTGCTTAATTCAGCCCCGGCGGCTTCCATTTCCTTTTTAAGGTCGGCGGTGTACTTAAGCGATTCAAAATATTTATCCTGTTTATAAAGCCCGTTGCATACGTAAACCAGCATCTGCAATTTGGTGTCAAGGTTGGGCCCTGTTAACCAGCCTTTGGTTTCAAACCTGGCCAGGTTAGTAAGGGTATAAGATACCAACTCGCTGTAATTGTGCTGCTGCACTAAAGCCTGCGCCAGGGTACGGAAAATTTTAAGCTGAAAAGCCGGGTTGTTTTTAAGCTCCTTTATTTTGTCGTAGTCCGCAGCGTACTGTTTTAAAAAGCGCGTGCCGCTTATTTTTTGCTGCGAGTAATTGAGCGAGGTTTTAATATGGTAATTCAGCTGGGTGTATATTTCCTCCATCTGGTTTTGCAACTCCAGTTTTTTCTGGTTTTGTTTGCGGGCTGCTATGTATTCCAGCGGGCTGAATTCGAAATACGATTGCGACAGTTCAAGGGCTCCTGCATAAATTAAATCAAGCAGGCCATAATTTTCATCGCGTTTAGCGGCTTCCTCGGCGCGTTTCAAATAATGAAGGGCTAATGGGTATTGCTGCCTTAATTTAAAGTGTTCAAAAAGCAAAAGGTTGTTGTATGCGGTGGCGCGGGTGCTCTCATCAAAATTCAGGTAATTAATGCTGCGTTGTACATCGGCCTTTACTTTGTTTTTAAGGCGGTAAAGTGAATTTTGCCCGCCGGGGCGGCTGCCGTAAATTTGCTTTAATATGTAAGGTTCGTCATAGCGTTTTTCAGCCTTGCGGGTATAATCAAACAGGGCGATGTCCTTCCTGTCTTCTTTTCCATGGCTCCGGCCGCATAAAAGTTTATAGTTGCGCTGCTCTTCGGGGTTTAAGGAGGTAATAAGCTGCTGAAAGATATCCATTTTTGAAATGTAAGATTTTTTAAAGAAAAGATGAAATTATTAATGGAAGAAATTACATTTAAGGTAAAATTGCGTAATGAGGAAAAGTGTAGTTACTGCTTTACTGGCTTTTGTCTTTTCATTCGGCATCACCGGCCGGGTAAATGCGCAGATAACCACCATACGGATTGTATCAGCTGCCATTGATACCATCCATGATGATGATACGGTTTACCTGTCGGCTTTTGTTCATAATACCGGTGGTAGTACTATCAATATACAAGGTTATAATGCTAGCTACAGGGGTTTGTTGTTGGATACCCTGCACTTTGTCCAAATGTCCGGGGCGGACAGCATTCGGCCCAACGATAGTATTTTTGTAGACTTTTTTATAGCTAACCCGGTGGGCAGCCCTATTCCTAATATTTCACCGGGTGGGGGCGCCGTTGTTGTTTGGCCGGTTTATAGCCCCGGTTTTGTAATAGATACGGGTAGAATGACCCTTTATTACCTGGGCCCATCTGATGTGGATGATAATGGTTTTCCAAAGGTACGACTGCTTTATAATTCCGAAAGGCTGGATATCCTCTTTTTTGAGGTGATGGATTTAAACGTACAGTTGTTCGACATGCAGGGGCGGCAATTAATTCAGCAAAGGGATATTTCCTCACAAGCCAGCCTCCATATTGCGGATTTGCCTTCAGGCGTGTATATAGTTACCCTGCGTGCGGGCCAAAAATCAAAGAGCATAAAATTTGTAAAATACTAAAGGCTGTAACCTTTAGCAGCCGTTAACAGCAACCTGTTCATAATTGGGCTAATAGCGTAGTGGTTTTAAAGTTTCCTTTGTTTAAAACACGCGGCTTTGCCATCTGTAGTTATCCTGGTTATTGTTTTAGCCTACTTTTTATTGTTGCTGGGTATTTCTTTTTACACCGCCCGCGGCGCCACTAATGAGTCGTTTTTTATTGGCAAAAAAAGTTCGAAGTGGTACCTGGTGGCTTATGGTATGATTGGTACATCGTTAAGCGGAGTAACTTTTATAAGCGTACCCGGCAACGTAAACGCCGACCACTTTTACTACTTGCAGATAGTTATAGGGTATTTGATAGGTTACGCAGTAGTGGCCAAAGTGCTGCTACCATTGTATTATCGAAAAAACCTCACTTCAATTTACACCTACCTTGATGAACGTTTTGGCACCAGCGCTTATAAAACGGGTGCCGCCTTCTTTCTTCTTTCCCGCACGTTGGGTGCAGCGCTAAGAATTTATTTAGTGTTGAACGTGCTGCACAATTTTATGATGGCAGGGCTTGAGGTGCCCTTTGCGGTAACCGCCTTTGTAATTTTATTAATGATTTTGCTTTACACGTACAAGGGCGGCGTAAAAACCATTGTGTGGACTGATACCCTGCAAACCACCTTTATGCTTTTAGCGCTGGTAGTTACCATAGTGCTGGTTTGCACGGGGCTTAATATTTCTTTTGGCAGCCTGCTAAGTGCGCTAAAAGAAAACCACTATACCGATGTGTTTAATTACGATGTAAAATCGGGCGGTTTTTTTGTTAAGCAAATTATAGGCGGCGCCTTTATAACCATTGCCATGACGGGCCTGGACCAGGAAATGATGCAGAAAAACATCAGCATACATAACGTTGGCAAGGCGCAGAAAAACATGTTTACGTTCAGCGGAATACTGCTTGTGGTAAACCTGCTGTTTTTAGTATTGGGCGGTGCGCTTTATTGGTATGCTAAACAAAAAGGAATTTCGCTTACTGCTCCGCATGTTTCAGGCACTGATGATACCTTTCCATACCTGGCTATTCATTACCTCGGGCCGGTAGCGGGCGCCATTTTTATTATTGGCCTTATATCAGCCTTGTTCCCCAGCGCTGATGGCGCTATGACCGCCCTTACATCTTCTTTTTGCATTGATATTTTAAATTTTAAACAGCACAGCGATATTACTGAAAACAGAAAGCAAACAATACGCATAGCAGTACACACTACAGTAGCGGTCATTTTTTTTGGTATTATATTATTATGCCGCCAGTACAGCTCGGAGGCGCTTATTAAGCTGGTGCTGGGCATTGCCGGTTATACTTATGGCCCCCTGCTTGGCTTGTTTGCCTTTGGTATTATAACCGGGAGGAAATTAAAAGGCCCGTGGGTGCCCTGGGTGTGCATTACTGCAGTTATGCTGGCCATATTGATAAGCCCACCTATCCCGGCTAAACTTTATGGTTCGCTGCCTGATGTATTTAACCAATACCACCTGTGGCATGATGGCCTGTTAAATGGCTACGTGGTAGGCCTTGAATTACTGCCTGTTAACGGATTAATTACTTTTATAGGGCTGTGGCTTGTTTCATATAAACCGGCAAAGGCAATTTCAGTTTAAAAAAATTAAAGCATGAAAAAGAAAGAAAAAGATTGGGGCGACCTGAAAGCGGAATCGAGCTGGCGCATGTTTAAAATTATGAGCGAGTTTGTTGATGGGTTTGAAAAAATGGAACGCTTTGGGCCATGTATTTCAATTTTTGGCTCGGCCCGCACACAGCCCGGTAACCCTTATTATCAATTGGCAGTATCAATTGGCGAGAAGCTGGCAAAAGAAGGTTATGGCATTATTACCGGCGGTGGCCCCGGCATTATGGAGGCAGGCAACAAGGGTGCAAAAAACGTGAAAGGAAAATCAGTGGGCCTACACATAGAATTGAGGCACGAACAGGACTGGAACGACTATATAGACGCCGACAAGCTGCTTATTTTTAAATATTTCTTTGCCCGTAAAGTAATGTTTGTTCGTTACGCCCAGGCCTTTGTTTTTATGCCCGGTGGTTTTGGTACTATGGATGAAGTGTTTGAAGTGATTACACTTATTCAAACCAAAAAAATTGACCAGGTACCTATTGTTTTTGTAGGTAAGGCGTATTGGGCAGGGCTGCTCGATTGGGTTAAAAGTACCATGCTTACCGAGAAAAATATTAACGAAGAGGACCTGAAACTTTTTGAAGTTACCGACGATCCTGACCAGATTGTAAAAATCATCAACAAGTTTTACAAGAAAAAAGGCCTGCAGCCAAATATGCGCCTCTAGTGGAACAATAAATATGCCGTTTGATGTGTTATTGAACAATAGCACCTGTTTTTTTATGAAGTACGTTTTAGTTGCTTTTACAGTATTTACATTGGGCTTTTTAAACCTGCAGGCAGCAGTGCCTGATTCAACAAGGTATCCGCAAAACTATTTCAAAACGCCATTGGATTTGCCGGTTTTATTGGCAGGCAATTTTGGCGAGCCACGGCGCTCGCATTTTCATACAGGGCTCGATATTCAAACCAATAGCGAAGAAGGCCACAAAGTTTTAGCAGCGGCCGAGGGGTATATTTCGCGCATAAATGTGTCTGCAGTTGGGTACGGCAACGCGCTTTATATTACGCATCCTAATGGTTATGTATCTGTGTATGGCCACCTTCAACAATTTAACGCAGCCATTACTGAAAAGGTTAGAAGGGTACAGTACGCCAACCACTCGTTCGAAGTTGACTTTAATCCCGCCCCCGGCGATTTCCCTGTAAAACAGGGTGATTTAATCGCCCTCAGCGGCAACAGCGGCGGCTCTGGCGGCCCGCACCTGCATTTTGAAATACGCGACACCAACGAGATACCATACAACCCCCTGCTTTTTGGAATAAAGATGATTGATAACCTTAAGCCCATTGTAAATGCCGTTAAATTCTATCCGCTCGATTCTTTAAAATATGACTGCCCGGGGTACCGTTTAAAAACTGAATTAAAAGGAGCGGAGTATAAATTACCATCTGAATTAGTAAAGTTGAACGCCGGCCTGGTAGGTTTTTCGGTAAATGCTTTTGATGTGATGGATGGAAGCGAAAACCACATTGGCATATATAGCATCAGTGTAACCGATAACGGTAAGTTGGTTTACCAATTCAAAATGAACCAGGTGCCTTTCTTTTACAAGCGTTATGTAGCCAGCCACCTGGACTATGCCATTTTTATCAATGAATCGAACCATGAGTTCCATAAGTGTTTTTTGGACCCCGGCAACCGCCTGCCCGTTTATAGCCATGTTGTAAACCGCGGAATGATAAACCTGGCCGATGGAAACGAACATAAAGTGGAAGTGCAGGTAAACGATTTTTCGGGTAATACCTCTACAATAAAATTCACATTGGCTTATGATTCTTCTTCTACAGCCTTTAAGCGGGTTACTAATAAATACAGCACGGTGCTTTATTACGGAAAAGAAAACAGCTATTCAACCGATGATTTAAAACTGTCCTTCCCTAAAAACTGCCTTTTCGATACTATCCACCTGCGTTGCACGGCTGCACTTGCCACAGACCCTAAAATTTATTCCAAAATACACCAGGTTGGCAATAGTGATGAGCAGGCTTTTGATTGGTTCGATATTTCAGTGCGGGCTGAACGGCTGGCTGAGGGGCTGCGCAGCAAAGCGGTATTAATGTATAAAGACAACAACGGCGAAACAGCCTTCCGCGGCGGCGTGTTTGATAATGGGTTTATAAAAACGCGGGGGCGCGATTTTGGGCAGTACTATATTGTTGTTGACAGTACCGCCCCCGCAATAAGGCCGCTTAATGTTTCACCAATGAAAAACATGCAGGCCGCAAAAAAAATAGAACTGAAAATAACGGACGACATATCGGGCATTGAAACCTACAGCGGTTACATGGATGGCAAATGGGTTTTAACCAGCTACGATGCCAAAAACGCCCTCTTTACCTGTGATATTGATGCCGCTTTACCCCATGGCGAGCACGTTTACCGCATTGTGGTAGCCGATGAACGGAAAAACAAAGCTGACTACAGTGTAAAGTTTAAATGGTAAAATACCCCTAAAAGCCCTCTATACCGGGTATAGCATTGAGTTTTTAATTACTTTCCGCCCTCGTTCACCAAATTCATTGCTTTTACATGATAACATTGAAAGAAGGCGACAAGGCCCCCGCAATAAGATGTAAAGACCAAAATGGCGACACCGTTACCCTGAAACAGTTTTTGGGTAAAAAGGTTATCCTTTATTTTTACCCCGAGGATGATACGCCAACCTGCACTGTTGAGGCCTGCACCTTTAGGGATAATTTCAGCAGCCTTAAAAAGCAGGGTTATGAAGTAGTAGGCGTTAGCCCCAATACGGTTGTAAGCCACCAAAAGTTCATTGCCAAGTTTAAGCTGCCTTTTATGTTGTTGGCTGATGAGGATATGAAGATAATTAAGGACTACGGGGTATGGGGCCCTAAGGTGCTTTACGGAAGGCATTATGAAGGGATACACCGTGTTATTTTTGTAATTGATGAAAAGGGCACCATTGTTAAAATAGTGAGGAAAGTGTTTTCAAAAAAGGCAGTACAACAGGCTTTATCGCCTGCTTAAAGCAAGCCATTGTTATAACGCTATTTTTTTTGTTTTTTCGTTCGATATAAATCATAAACCAAACCATGAGAAAGTTTTACCTGGCAGGCGGTTTTCTATTAACAGCCACTATTTTGTTGCTCAACACTACGCGTGTAAAATCTAACGTTGATTATCCGCGCCCTGGCAATTGCGGCGATGCTTTTTCAACCACATTAAATGGCGGCACGCCTTCAACCTGCGCACAGAATTCCTGCCATCCCGGTTCGGCAATTGCTGTAAGCCCCGGCGATGTTACCATTACAATTGGTACAGGCACGCCTACCACGCCCTTTAACAGCAGCTTTAAATATGATGCCAATACGGTTTATAATGTAGCTTTCTTAATTAACCTTTTTGCCACTAACACGCCTTTTTACGGTTTCCAGATAATTGGCGAAGACGCCAGCGGCAACCAGGCCGGCAGTTTTACAGTAACTAATTCTGCACAAACAAAGCTATCTACCTCGCCGCCATTTGCAGGCCATAATTATATGGGCCATTTAGGTGCAGGCTCAAACCATAACTGGGGCTTTAAATGGACCGCGCCCGCAGCTTCAACCGGCGCTATTACCTTTACCTATTGTTTTAATGTAGCCAGCTATACCGGCTCACTGCCTCCCGATTCTTCAGTGGGCACTATATACAAGGGTTCATTTACAATTCAACCAAACAACGTTGGCATAAATGAAATAGCCGATAAACTTTCAGGCCTTAATATTTATCCCAACCCCGTTGGCAACCAGGCAGGCGTTTCATTCGACCTTAAGGAAACAGAAGATGTAAACGTGAAATTATTCACCCTAAATGGCGTTATGGCTAAAGAACTGATGAACGAAAAAGTAAACCAGGGCTTTTGCAACCGCGTATTTGATATGGATGGCTTGGCAAGCGGTGTTTACCTGCTTAAGCTACAGGTGGGCGATGCCTACATAACCAAAAAAATTGTTAAGGAATAAGTATGAAGAAATTGTTGGCCCTGGTGGCAGTTGTGGGTTTTTTTGCAGTGTTTTATTCGTCCTGTGCTAAAGATAAGGCCCAAAAGCCCCAACCGCTTAGTTGTACGGGCATTAATCCCGATAGCAATACTTATACCCTGAATGTAAAGGCTATACTTGATTATAACTGCGCTTACGGGGGCTGCCATGACCATGCTTCTGCACCCACATCCAGTAACGTGGATTTGGAGGGCTATTCAGCCACAAAAGCCACCTTTCAGGGCAGGAATGTCTTTTGTTCGCTTAACCACGGCACCGGTTGCCTGCCCATGCCCCAGAGTTTACCAAAATTGGCAGATAGTTTGATAACATATTTACAGTGTTGGGCAGATAACGGATACCCGCAGTAATATTTATCAACTTAAAAAATGAATTTTATGAAAACCTTATCAATCCTTTTCCTGGTACTTGCCGGGTATGCAGGTGCTTATGCCCAGGGAAACCACGCCAACACGTATTCGTGTACCAATGGCAAAATCCATTTCTTTTCTTCAACGCCTATTGAGGACATTAATGCTACATCAAATGGTGCAGTTTGCGTTTTTAATACTGAAACCAAAAAGATTTACGCTAAGGTCAAAATGACATCGTTCGAGTTTCCGAAGAAACTGATGCAGGAACATTTTAATGAAAACTACATGGAAAGCGACCAGTACCCTAACGGCGAACTTGTTGCCGAAATAGTAGAGGCGATAGACTTTACCAAGGATGGTACTTATGATGTTACACTTAAAGGTACTTTTGAAGTGCACGGCGTTAAAGTTAACCGCCAAATTAAAGGTAAGTTAACAGTTAAAGGTGGTGCGCCGGTGAGCGCCTCAGCCAATTTTGATGTAAAACTTGTTGATCATAAAATTGACATACCTAAGGCAGTAGTAGCGAATATTGCTGAAGTCATCAGCGTGGACGTTGCCTTTACCTTTGTTAAATACAAAGATTAAAAGGATTATGCTTTACCTGAATTAACTTTTAAAATAAAGGGCGGTTTACAACAATCGCCCTTTTTATATTTATTTGCGCGCGCTTGGGTTTATTAAAAAGCCAGATTGACATGAAACAAATTTTTACTATCGCTTTAGTGCTGGGGTTTTTACCCGCCGTTTTTGCGCAGGCCGATGTACTGGATAACCTGCTTAAAGATCAAAAGCAGGAGAAGGAGTATGTGGCCTACACTTTTAAAACCACCCGTATAATTAACGGCCATTCTGTTGAGCCGGTTAAAAAAGGCGCGCTCGATTTCCGCATCAGCCACCGTTTTGGCGATATAGCTTACGGCGCCAATGCACACATCCATTCCCTTTTTGGCTTCGACCAGGCTGCCGATATTTTATTTGCGTTGGAGAACGGAATTACTGATGATTTAACCGTGGGCATGGGCCGTGCAAAAGGCGCAGGCCCCGTACATGAGCTTTGGAACGCCAACATTAAATACCGCCTGCTTAAACAAACCAAAGATTTTAAAATACCCTTTACCATTACTTTAATGGGCAACACTTCCATTACCAGCATGCGCAATGGAGGCGACCCTACCGGGCTCGATTACTTTCCTAAAGGCGGCGGCTACAAAAGTTTTGCCGATAGGATGAGCTATACCTTGCAGGCTTTAATAGCAGTTAAAGCTACCAAGTGGTTATCGGTACAGCTATCGCCTACATTTGTTTGGCGCGACCGCGTTCCTTATGATGACAAGAACGGCATGTTCTTTTTGGGCTTATCGTGGCGCGCTAAGTTTACCCAGCGCGTAGGCATGGTGTTCGAATACTTTATGCCAATTATTAAGCCCGGCATTGGCGGAAGGCAATATTTCCCTATGATACGGGGAATTAAAGACGCAGCCTATTATCCTGCGCTTAACATCGGCCTTGAATTTGAAACCGGTGGCCACGTTTTCCATGTAAACTTTACCAGCACCCGTGGTATTTTGGAGCAGGATTTTCTGCCTTACAATACGGCTAACTGGGCACAGGGGCAATTCCGTTTAGGCTTTACCATATCGCGTACCTTCCAGCTTAACGAAAAAGGCGGCAAATACTGGAAGAAAGGCAGTGTTGAAGACACTAAGCCTAAAAAGTAAAGGTAGTTAGAAACATAGGTGCGAAACGGGCTATTTCGGCTGCATCATGCCAAATATATTGCCCTCGGGGTCTTTGCAATAGCAGAGCCAACCAACGCCCGGTATTTCCATTTTATCGAGCGCCATGGTGCCACCTGCAGTTTTAACTTTTTCAATATAACTATCCAAAGCATCTACGCCGATGGTGCATACGTATGCGTTTACCGCCTGGCCGTCAACGGGGAAGTTGCCCATGCGCGGGTTCATACCGCCATCAATACCCGGTGAATTGTCTTTTGCATCTTTATTGCCGGTTTCTATCATGCGGTAATTACCCATTTGCGGGCCCAGGTCGGTTATTTTCCAGCCAAATACTGAGCCGTAAAATGCCTGCATCTTATCCATGTCTTTTGCATGTATTTCGAAATGTACTACCCTGTTCATAGTGTATGTTTTAGTTTTTTAAAATGGAAGTTAATTCAGGATGTCTTGCCACTCCGGCATTTTATCCAGTGTTGCTTTAGCAAAAGGGCATAGTGGAATTACTTTAATATGGTTTTGCCTTACGTATGTTACTAATTGCTCTAGCAGTTTTTTGCCAATTCCCTGACCTTTCAATGATTCATCCACTTCTGTATGGTCAATAATCATTCGTTCGGGGCCCGTCATAGTATAATACATACCTGCCAATTGCTTTCCATCTACTTCGTAACTAAACCTTCCATGCTTATCGCCTTTGTGGTGTTTATAATCGCCCATAATGCTCTTTTTATAAAAATAGAAAAGTTCTGAATCGCTTCTATTCCGCTTAACTATCCTTTCCTGTTTTATGCCTCCGCCTTGGCGTTCTTGGCGCGCTTGGCGATAAATTTTCATCAAATCGGAAATAATGACATTCAATTTTAAATAAAATCGGAAATTATGTCTTGCAAAATGCAGTGGCACCCGCTTTGAAATAGGGTATGCATCAAACGCATTCAATAACTCAAAAACATAAAACAATGACACTGTTAACAGTAAAACCCGAAAACGGAAGATTGGCCTTCCCTCGTTTCAACAGCTTTTTTGATAGCTTTTTAGAAAACGAGTTTCCTTCTTTAGCCAAGAACGATTTTTTTAAAACGCCGGCCCTGGTAAACGTAAAGGATACCAAAGAGAGCTTCAACATTGAAGTAGCAGCACCGGGGTTTAAAAAGGAAGAATTCAGCATTAAGGTTGAAAACAACATGCTAACCATTAGCGCTGAAAGCAAAACTGAAAACGAAAATGCTGATGAGAAGTACACCCGCAAGGAGTTTAACTTCACTTCATTCAGCCGCAGTTTTACTTTGCCTAAAACGGTTGACGTGGCAAAAATTGAGGCCGGCTACAACAACGGTATTTTGCACGTAGCACTGCCTAAAAAAGAAGAAGCTAAACAAGCGCCTTCTATTGAAGTAAAGATTTCATAGTGTGGTTTTGTTCCGTTTTCCCCGGAACATGTGGTTGAACATTGAAGGGGCCCTTTAAAAGGGGCCCTTTCTTTTTTATGCACCTAGTTGGTGCTGGTAGTTAACGTGGTATATCTGGTGCAGCCAATCGGTAACTTCAGATACTACGCCCTCAATATCCTCGTGTAACACAGCATGGCTCTTACCGGGAAACTGGGAGAACTTTTTATAGCAGGTCAATTTATCGTATATCTTCTGGGTGTACGAAACCGGGAAAATAGAATCCGCCGTTCCTTGCAACACCATTACCGGTACCTTTATTTGCTCTACAGGCCTGGCCATAGCCGTGCTGGCCAATGATTGCAACGCGCGCAGCGAAATTGTTTTGAGGCACAATGGGTCCGACTCCATAAAGTTTTTTGCACTGCCGAAATACTTAACCGGTATTTTATCAAGGTCAATGTAAGAGGTTACAGGTATTTGTGCATTGGGCAAAACCCCGCCCGCCTTTGCAATAAGCAACTTCAGATATTTGAATAAACGAGGGTGGCGTGCAAGTTGCAACGTGTCATCTGAAGTCAGGTCGGCAAAGTTTTGGCAGATTACAGAGTTAAGGCGCTCATCCTTGGCAGCCATGTAAAAGGCCACTATACCACCCTGGCTGCTGCCCATTAACGATACTTTGTTGTTAAAGCGGTTGATGGCATAGGTAATTACATTTTCAGCGTCCTTCATTAAATCAGGTATGCTGTAATCTCCCCGCACACCTTCGCTTTGCCCGTGGCCGCGTGGGTCGAATGCCACTATGTTGTATCCGCATTGGCCCAGCCGGTAAAGCAGGTCGCCATAGCAAAGCCCGTAAATAGCTGTGCCCGGTATAAATACTATGGTAGGGGCGTAGGGGTCGTATTCATAAACATCAACGTGCAGCTTTAGCCCGTCGCTTATTACGGTATCGGCCTTAAAAAACTCGTGTACCCTGGGGTAATTAAGGGTATCGGCTATAAAATCAAAATACTCATGAAGGGTCTTAAAAGTCCTGTCCTTACTTACATACATACACAGCTGATTTAGGGGTAGCAATTATAGAAATTCATTTCCATTCAGGCGGGTTGATTTGCCTCAGGCAGCCTTTGGCAATTAAATACTGCCCGCCTATGTATAAAACCATAATTGCAAGGGCGCTGGCTATCCCCTCTGTGCTACCCGGCTGGGCCTTTATAATGAACTTGCCGGTGGCTATTATAGAATCTGAAACCATAAACAAAAGGGCTCCGGCAAACACCAGCGCAAAGCTTTGGTCGCTTACACGGCGGTAACGGTTAATACTGAATAAAACCATGGTAGCAATAGCCGTTGAATACACCAATACCGGCACCAGGAAAGGCTTGGTTTTATCATCGCTGTTAATAGCCGGTATAAGGATGGATAGGAGGGCAGCCATGTAAATAAGCAGGGGTATAACCACCCATATCCGCTGAGGAAGAAGGGCCTTTTTTTTAGGTAAGGTAACTTTGGCAAAGGCAACAGCATAAAGCACATGGGTAATTAGGAAGCCCACCAGCCCCACCAGGAAAAAGTTCTCATTTTGGCCTACAAACATCAGGGCTACGTCGCCAATCCAGCTAAAGAAGAAGGCGGCAATCATCAGTTTATGGAACTTGTTAATGCCTCCTATAATATTGGTTGAATAGAACAACATTAAAATAATCATCAAAAGAGGCTTGCTGATATATCTTACAGTGCTGTTTTGGCTTACTTCAGCGTATAACTCAATAACGGCAGTTAAAAAGTAGGCGTACTCAAGTGGCTTAAACATTTGGGTAATTTTAATTCAAGGATACTGATTTTTCCTTTTCCATTTGTTTTCGGCTGCCCCTCATTGGGCAAAAACCTGCCAAAACATCTGCAAATTTAAAGCCATCGGACATTTCGTTATGACATAATTACGCCTTATCTTAACTGCGGAAAAGGGCACAAAATTATTTTACACGGTGGGCTGAGTTGAGTAAAATCAAGGGCTGGTGCAGGTTTCAGCCGATTTTTATTGACAAAAGTTGTCTTTTTTTTAACCTATACGGAATACCTTTGCAACCTGTTATCAGCATTTTGGCATTTATTATGATAACCATGCATCATTATTAGTTAATCAAAAAAAACCATTCAACCATGGCAACAAACAATGTTCAGGAAACGCTTAAGAAGTACTTCTACTCTGGCGTTGGGCTAGCTGCACACACTGCGGACGTAGTTCAGAAATCAGTAAACGAATTAGTAAAAAAAGGCAAAGTAAGCGAAGCTGACGGCAAAAAGATCGTTAATGAAGCTATTAAGAAAGTAGAAGCCCGCAGGCCCGAAATCGAAGCTAAGTACAACGAAGCTGTACATAAATTCGTAAAGCTAACTTCAGTTGAAGTAGGCAAATTGCAGAAGAAGATTGAATCTTTGGAAAAGCAATTGACCGTAAGGAAGTCGGCTTCAGCTCCAAAAGCTGCTGCTAAACCTGCTGCAAAAAAAAACGTTAAGAAGAAGAAAACAGTAAAAAAGGCCCATAAGCCTGCTGCGCATGCAGCGCCGGCTGCTGAACAAACCAATGGTTAATCAGTAGTATTGATAAATTAAAAAATGCCGCCATTTTTGGCGGCATTTTTCTTTTTTACAACATAGTTTTTACTTTTAAACCGAGATGTTCAACAATACCTTCCGTAACCTTAACCGTACCCGCGAAATACTGGCCATCCTGATTAAATACGGGTTCGAGGATTTTATTGCCAATTCAACATTGCGCAACCTGGTTACTGAAAGCATGCGTATTAAATGGCTGCGCGACGATAAGCCTGTTATGTCGTACACCCGCTGGGAGCGCATACGCATGGCAGCCGAAGAACTGGGGCCCACATTCATTAAGTTGGCCCAGATCCTCAGCAACCGCCCTGATATTATACCCGAAGAACTGGTTAAAGAGTTTGAAAAGCTCCAGGACCGTGTTCCCCCATTTCCTTTTGCTGATGCTAAGGTGATTATAGAAACCGAAACCGGTAAAAAGCTGGAGGAAATGTTCGACGACTTTAATGAAACCCCCATGGCTTCCGCTTCCATTGGCCAGGTACATAAAGCCAAATTAAAAACCGGCGAAGAGGTGGTGGTTAAGGTGCAACGCCCGGATGTTAAGGATACGATTGAGCGCGACCTTGCCATTATACGCGAAGGCGTAAAGCGCATGGACCGCTACCTTAAAAAACAAGGCATACTGAACGCCGATGATGTTGTAAAGGCGTTTGACAGGGCCATTACAAAAGAACTGGATTACCGCAACGAGGCCCGCAATATTGAAAGGTTTAAATTAACCTATAAGCACCGCACTGATTTCTACGTTCCTAAAGCTTACCGCGAGTTTTCGACCGATAGGGTGCTTATTATGGAGTTTATTTCCGGCTGTAAAATTACGGACATTGAGCAGCTGCGTGCCTGGGGTATAAGCCCGGCGCGGATAGTGGAAAAGGGTATGGATATTTACCTGTCGCAGATTTTTGAATTTGGGTATTTCCACGGCGACCCGCACCCCGGCAACATATTGGTAAATGAAGAGGGCAAAATAATACTGCTCGATTTTGGCATGGTAGGCCAACTGATGAAGAAAGATAAGTATGCCTTTGCCGGCATCTTTATAGCCATGGCCCGCAACGATGCGCGCGAAATGGCCACGCAAATGCGCAAACTGGCAGTAGAAGATAATATAACTGACATGCGCCAGTTTGTTTATGATTTGAATGACCTGATTGAAGATTATGCGCACCTTGATGTGGGCGAAAGTTCCATACAGGATGTAATACAGCGCCTGCAAAAAATAATGTACGATTACCACATTACCGTACCCGGGGGCGTGTTTATTATTTTCAGGGCCTTTGCCATTCTTGAAGGCATTGGCAAAAAAATGCACCCTAATTTTAAAACTTACGAATTTATAAGGCCATACGGGCAAAAACTGCTTACAGAACAGTTAAAGCCTGAAAACCTGGCCAATGAAGCCGCACAAAGGTTTTCAAATATCACGGCATTCCTTAACAGCTTTCCGGTTGAAGTGCGGGGCATTTTGCAGAAAGTTGCCAAAGGCAAGCTGCACACCGAGGTTGAATTGCAGGGTTATGGATATGCGCTTAAAAAGTGGGATAGCGTTAGTACCCGCATGGGTTTGGTATATATTATTTGCGCCCTGCTGATGGCATCTTCCATTGCTTTAACAGGGCACTATGATGAGGAAATGAAATTCTATTACGGCATTAATAAAATAAGCTTCTTTGGTTTTGTGGCAGCAGGCATTTTGTTTGTGGTTTGGATGTATGCCATAATCCGCCGCAAGGTTTATAAATAACAGTTCCTGTCAACAAAACATAAATAAAAAAGGCCGCGGTTAACCGCAGCCTTTTTTATTTAAAGTATATTTTAATTAACGCGCAATTTCAAATTTGCCCTGGCTTGCCAGTGCGTTATCGCTGTTAATCAGTTTGTAAAAATAGAAACCTGAAGGAAGGTTGCTCACATTAATGGCAATGGTTCCGTTGTTAAGTACGGGGTTTGTAATTAAGTGGCCGGTAACATCATAAATTTCGGTACGGTATGCTTTGCTGTTATCAGCAACTGTAATGTTCAATACATCAGCAGTTGGGTTAGGGAATACCTTTACTTCAGGCTGTAACTCAGCTTCTACAACCGATGAAGGTGCTACGTAGCCAAAACGCATTGCATCAACATGCAACACAGAGCCTTTTATAGGGGCGCCAGCGCTTGTAAAGAATTGTATTAATAATGAATCAGGCGTATTGCCATTGTTATAATCACCGGTTAAAACCAGGGCGCCATAAAACCAGTTGGCAGAAATAGGTAAATCAACTGCAACATTAAGAACAGCTGCATGAGCTTTGCTTAAGTAAAACTGTGCAAATGCAGTATCAGCGCCGGGAGAAGTAAATTTGTAAGCAAAAAACACGGTATCAGGCCTGAATGTAAAAGGCTGGCCCATGTAAATCGGCGGGTTTCCGGGAACGTATGTGGCAGTGCCTAAAGATAAAATACCCGGTACTACACCTGCTTGTGGAACTAAAGCAAGCGAATCGCCTTTAATTGCAACAGATGCATTGCCCTGAAATTTGTCAACTGAATCTTTGTAAGTATGGCCTGCATCCATGCCAAAAAGGCCATCTACAGTTGCCCAGCCATCAGGTTGCAACCCGGTTGTCCAGTTCTCGAAACCGCCATTTGCAGCTTGTTGAGCGTTAAGCCCAAGTACCGATACAAATAAGAAAGCCAGAAGTATAAGTTTTGATTTCATCCTTTATGTTTTTTAGTTTAGGAATTATATGAAGTTCAAAAATACCGTTTATGGCCATTTCGCTGTGGTAATAATTTGGTAATAAACAGCTTTTAGCAAAAAATGACAATTTTATGACAATTGCAGAATTGGCCTGCAATTGCACTGGGCAACCTGCCTTAGTTTATTTCTTTAAACGAGTGTATGATGGAGTCAATATCGGCTTTATACCGCGCTTTGCGGTCTTCTCCGCGGGTCCAGATGCTTATATGGTAAAAACGCTTTTCGCCTTCCAACTGCACTTCGCTAAAGTAAATGGTTTCATCGCTCATCTTTCCAAAAACTTCAACCCTTACCCCTTTTGCACCACCAATTGTAACATCAACTGAATCGCTGATGGCAGGTTTTGCAAGCGATTTTTTAACTACAGCTATGTTGTCGCCCACTATTTCCGCATTGCTTCTTTTTACTTCTGTTTTATCAGTAACTGTGGCTATGGCATAAAAATTCCTGTACCGGTTGGCATATTGAAAGGCCGCCCCCGGTTTCAGGTTGTCTTCCTTATCCATCCATGATGGTATGGAAAGGCTGAATTTATTATCTACAGTAATTGTTTGATACTTGCCCGAATACTTACAGCCAACTAAAGCAACAATGGCTATAAAGGCTATGGCGCCCGGGCCCCTGTATTTTTTCATAGAAAATTTTGCGGCGAAAATAAAAGTTATGCGCTATTCTGCGCGCTAAATAAATTTTTGCGCAAAGTACGGGCGCGGTGGTCGGGGCCATCGTGGCTCCAGCCGGGGGGATAAAAAATATACTTCAACTTATCCGTAAAAGTGGGCGCCCGTTTTACATCATGCCACAGGTTTACATACTCGTGCATAGCAATTACCCCCAGGTTATATGTGTCAATATTTTGAGTAATGCCATAAACCGGTTTTTCTTCGTCTTTTTCCTCCTGGAAAGTGCCCAACAAGCGGTCCCAAATAATTAAAATACCACCGTGGTTCTGGTCTAAATACCTAACGTTCGATGCATGGTGCACGCGGTGGTGTGATGGGGTATTGAAAATAAATTCGAACCAACGCGGCAGCTTTCTAATAAGTTCAGTATGCGGCCAATACTGATAAATTAACGATACGCTAATCATCATTAAAATCATAAGTGGGTCGAAGCCTACTAAAGGCAGCCACATCCACCATACATATTTATATAATTGCTCAACCCAGCTTTGGCGCAAGGCCGTTGCAAAATTCATGTGTATTGATGAATGGTGGTTAACATGCGCTGCCCAAAAAACGCGCACTTCATGGCATAAGCGGTGGTGCCAGTAAAACGTTAGGTCATCGGCAAATAAAATTAAAACCCAGCTCCACCAATGCCAGCCAATTTCGGTTAACCTAAACTGGTATAAAAATGTAAATGCACCATAAGCCAGCGCTTTCATTACCACGTTAATTACCAGCGAACCCAGCCCCATACCAATGGACGCCATTGAATCTTTGGCTACGTAAAGATGGCGTTGTTCCTTCCAGTTAATGTAAAGCTCAAAAGAAATAAGTATCAGGAAAAACGGTATGGCATAAACCACCGGGTCTTTTTCAACCGGCATTAATTTGAACATCTTCTTGTCTTTTTAAATTAAACTGGCCGATAAATTTAGTAAACCACAATATAGATACTAACCCAAATGCAACCGCAACACTTAATACAATAAAAAACACCGCAGAGTTTTTGGCTAAATATATAACCAGCAGGATAGTGGCAACAATGCGCAAAATTTCAGCCGGGGGAAGCCAGGCCCTTTGTTCAAAAATGCCACCGAAATTGATAATGGCAATTACAATAAGCGACGATATGCCTATTTTAAATACCAAATCTTCGCTAAACGGCTTTAGGCCCTGCATAACTAAAAAGGCAGAGGCCCCTAACAGCACAACAACAAACTGAAAAAATACGTAATAGCTAAGCCCTTCTGAAATTTCAGTGTTGTATTTGTTGAAGGTTTGCGGCGTAACGGCCTTTGGGGTTTCTACTCCTCCCAATTCTGCGGGCTTCCACCCCGGCATTTTTACCAGCATCAATACGGCGCTTTTTAAGCGCTGTACCCTAAACACATCGCGGAACAGCCCTATCCAATATTCAAAGTTAACCCACATGGGGTTCCAGCTTTTGGCCTGCTTGGTAATGCCATAAACCACTTCCTCTTCTTCCACCTGGAAGGTGCCAAACATCCGGTCAAAAATGATTAAGGTGCCACCGTGGTTACGGTCAATATACTTAGGGTTTACGCCATGGTGCACCCGGTGGTGCGATGGGGTGTTGAAGACATATTCAAACGCAGGGTGCATTTTACCAATTAACTTGGTGTGTATCCAAAACTGATACAATGTTTGCAGCGAGGCAATGGTAAGAAACAATTCGGGCGAAAAGCCCAGAACGGCAAGTGGCAGATAGAACACCCAGCTAAATGCCCCTTGCAATGCTGCCTGCCGTAAGGCTACTGTAAGGTTGTATTCCTCGCTTTGGTGGTGTACAACGTGGCTTCCCCATAAAAAAGAAATTTCATGCGCCAGGCGATGGAACCAGTAATAAAAAAAATCAACGCCAACAAAAAGCAAAACGCCAATGCTTATCGAAAAAGTAATTTCCAGGGCGTGCAGGGTTGCGGCATTGCCATGGTAAGCCATACTCGCCAGCGTGGGGCCATCAATTTTAAAAAGGGAATGCTCGTACAGGTATTTGTAACCAATAAAAGTGGCAGTTTTTAAAAATACCCCCGCAATCTGCGAGCCTATGCCGCAGCTTAAGTTAGTTATGGCATCGTTAAAACGATAGTAACTAAGGCGGCGCATACGGGCAATAAGCAACTCAATGCCTATTAACAGAAAAAATACCGGTATGGCGTAAACAATTAGGTTCATAACTGGTAATGTATTACGCAAAACTAATCAACCTTTAAGAACAATGCGAACTGATAAAAAACAGTTTTTTTGATCGGTTTCAGCGTTTACAAAACCACTTTTTAGGGGTTTTTGGGGTTAATTCTCCCCAGCCGGCATAATGTTAATTTAAGCGGCGGTATTAAATCTATTACCCTTCGTAAGTTGTTCATTTTCAATTTGTAATAAAAAACAGACGAATGCAACCAAAAAATTTCTGCTGGTAATTTTTGAAATTCCCTTATACGTCTTATTTTTCCGACAGGTTTGGAATGTAGCCCGAAATTTTTTTCGGGTTATTTTTCAATTATAGGATTCGTTAAACCAACTGCACTACATGAGAAAAACTTTATCCTTTTCCCCCCCGACATTTAGTTTTTTGGCACTGGCAATTTTACTTGCGGCATTTGCGCAGGGTACGTATGCGCAGTGCGGTTCCAGCCCTTTTCTGGAAGGCGGTTCAATTACCCCGAATGCCGCGTGGAACTCAGTGAATATCGGTAGCGGTACATACGTAAACGTGAATGTAGTTGCCGGAAATATTTACTCTTTCCGCTATACCGGCTCAACTGTTGCAGGTTATGATTGGGATATGACCCTTTCTACCTCTTCAAGTGTGCTTAGTTATGATAATTCATTAACGCCTTTACGCAACTCGTGGACTGGTGGCTTAAATTGCCCAATTACCAATACGCCCCTTTCGGCTGAGTGGTTTTCAACTTTTACCGGTGTTATAAGGGTAAACACGCACCTTTGGAATGGCACCTGCCATAACTGGACACCGGGAACTGGTTCTGCAACGTTGGAATATAAGGAGTGTGCGCCAACCGGGGACCCCGGCTCAGGCGTTAACCAATGGAATGTGGATGCTTACGTAACTACTGACCTGAATATTCCCGTACCTGATGCGCGTTATGGTTATTATACTGACCCTAATTTGAATTTAAGTACTACTAACTTTTGGAACAGCACCCTATCGCCCTCAACAGCAGCCGGTTGGACTGGTTGTGGAGAAGTGCCCAATGATAATTTTGTTGTGCGTGCACGCAGAACCGGCTTTCCTTGTGGTGGTTACCAGCTTTTCGCCGACCAGGGAGATGATAACATGGCAGTTTACTTGAATGGCACCCAAATATTTTCGCATGGTTGCTGTATTAATTCCGCAACGGTTGTGGGCAACCCTGCAGGTTACCTGCTTACTGCAACAGACCAACTGGAAGTTAGGTTCAATGCTTTATGCGGCCCCGACCTGGTATTGCTGCGTTTAGCACCTGTTACCCCGGCTCCATTTGATGCCGGTACTATAGGAGGTATTGCCAACAACGCCAATATTTGCGAAGGCTTGCCTATAGGCCATTTTACAGATGTTGCGCCTGCAACGGGCGGCACTTTGGGCTTTGCAAACAGTTTGCCGATCTATAGCTGGGAAATGTCAACCGATGGTGGTGTAACTTATAATCCGGTTGGCGTAAGCACACCTGATTGGAACTCGGCAACTACGGTTCCGCCGGGCTCCAGTTATGTAATTCGCAGGCGTGCTTCTGATGCGTGCGGTAATACCGGCGTATCAAATGCAATTGTGGTAGTGGGTGTTCCAACGCCTAACGGTTCGTTGACTCCGGCCAACACAGTGATTTGCCCCGGTGGAACCGCCATTTTAACGGCTAACTTTAGCCCCGGCACCGGGCCTTTTAGTTTCAATTATACTGATGGCCTTAACGGCTATTCACAATCAGGTTTCCCTAATGGTGGAACTATTTCCGTTTCGCCGGCTGTTACCAGCTCATATGTTTTTACTGCCATTCAGGATGCTAACGGTTGTTTACGTACTTCAGGTTTTACGGCAGGTGCGCTGGTACAGATTGCCCCAACTATCAATATAACCAACGTTGCGGTTTCGCAGGTTTCGTGTAACGGCGGTGGCAACGGTGCCATTACTGTAAGTACTTCGGGTGGCTACGGGCCCTTATCGTATTCAGATGACGGGGGTAACACTTTCCAGGCTTCCAATGTTTTCAATAACCTTACAGCAGGCAATTACAATTTAGTGGTGCACGATAGCCTTGGATGTTCAGTAACTTACCCGGGCAACCCCGTAGTAATTGGCCAGCCTACTGCAATTTCGTTTACCACAACGCATACCGATGCAAGTTGCTCAAATGTGTTTGACGGTACTATTAATGTTTCGGCCAGCGGCGGTACGCCGGCATACCAATATTCATTAAACGGCGGCCCACTGCAACCGGGTAGCTCGTTTACAGGTTTAGGGGCAGCCACCTATAATGTTGCTGTTTACGACCGTAATGGCTGCGTTGATTCAAGCAGCGTAACAATTATAAACACCTACATTATTTCGGTAAGTGTGGATTCGCAAAGCAACGTGTCATGTTTTGGCGCAGCTGATGGTTCAGTTACCGTGCACGTAAATGGCGGTATTGGCCCCTATGAATATTCATTAAACGGAACGCCGTTCCAGCCATCAAATACATTCTCAGGCCTGTCGGGCGGCACTTATATTATTACCGGCCGCGATTCGAAAGGATGTACCGAATCAGTGAACGTAACTATTAGCCAGCCAACGCAGGTAACGGTTACTATTGATTCCATTAGCAACGTGAGTTGCTTTGGCGCTGCTGCGGGAAGCATTTACATAACGCCTGCCGGTGGAACCGGCCCATATACTTATTTATGGAGCGACAACTCTACCAACGAAGATTTAACGGGGGTAGTGGCCGGCACTTACCACGTAGTTGTAACTGATTCCAAAGGATGTACAGCAGCAGGCGGCGCTACAATCGGCCAGCCGCTTGAGTTATTTGTAAATATCGCCTCATCGCACGATCCTTTATGCAGCGGCGATTCAACCGGATATATTGATGTAATTGCAAACGGTGGGGTTCCTCCTTATACTTATAGCTGGAGCAACAGTTCATTAACTGAATTCCAAACGAACCTTCCTGCCGGAAACTATAGCGTAACTGTTAGCGATGCCAACGGTTGCCAGAAAGTACTTTCGCAAACGCTGGTTGACCCAACGCCGCTTGTGTTATCTGTTACAGCTACAGATGTAAGTTGCTTCGGGGCCAGCGATGGTGGTGTAGACCTTACAGTTAGTGGCGGTACTGCACCTTACTTCTATCAGTGGTCTTCATTCCAGGCAACCCAGGATATATCTCAGGTAAGTGGTGGCCTGCATTATGTAATAGTTACTGATAACAACGGCTGTATTGCACGTGATTCAATAACCGTTAACGAACCTGCGCCGCTGGTGCTTACAACGGTGGTAACCAATATTTCCTGCTTTAATTCAAGCGACGGCGCTATTGACTTAACGGTTACAGGTGGTACCGGGCCATATACTTATATGTGGAACGATAACATTACAACTCAGGACCGCACCGGCTTACCGGGTGGCACTTATTCGGTGACTGTTACGGATGCGCACAACTGTACTGCAGCCACTTCAGTGCTGCTTGTAAACCCATCTACTATTAATACCAGCTTTATTGTAACCGACCCATTGTGTAATTCAGATTCTAACGGGGCAATTGATTTGCTTCCTTCGGGCGGAACACCTCCATATACTTATGTATGGAATAATACTGCAACAAGCGAGGACTTAACCGGGGTGCCGGCCGGTACTTACATTGTTACCATCACTGATTCGCGTGGTTGCATAAGGGTAGATTCTACTGTTGTTATCCAACCTCCAATTCTATATACTTCGGGAATTATTAAAAACGTTAGCTGTAGCAATTACTGCGATGGTGCCATTGACATAACCGCATACGGTGGTACATTGCCATATAGCTACCATTGGTCGTTTGGCCCATCAACTGAAGATGTGGTTAGCGTTTGCGGCGCTGATTACATTGTTACCGTTACCGATAACCACGCTTGTACTGTGGCTTCTCTTTATACTGTTGTAGAACCTACTCCTCTTGTAGCTACGGTTGTAAGTAACAATGTAACATGCTTTAACGGTAATAACGGCCACGCTGCGGTAATTCCAAGCGGTGGCACAACGCCTTACGAATATTTGTGGAATACATTTGCTTCTGATTCCTCGCTAAATGGCCTTGTAGCAGGGCATTATGTAGTATTGCTGACAGATAGCAACGGCTGCCATACCTATGATAGTACTGACATTGCGCAGCCCCTTCCAATTACAATTACAGCGGCAATAACTAATGTAGATTGTGGCGGTGGAAGCAATGGGGCAATAAGTTTAACCGTTAACGGTGGAACATCCCCATATACTTATGCCTGGTCATTTGGGCCTGCAACAACGGCAACTGTAACCGGCCTTACTGCGGGTGTGTATGCAGTAACTGTAAGCGATGCCAACGGCTGCCAGAAGATAGATTCATTTGAAGTTAAGCAGTCAGTTAACCTGTATACGAACGTTTCGTTGAGCAATCCTGTATGTTACGGAAGCAACAATGGATTTATTGCTGTGGATGTAACGGGTGGTACTGTGCCATATACTTATAGCTGGAACACAACGCCGGGGCAAACAGGCGCTATTGCCACTAACCTTTATTCAGGCAGTTACTCAGTTACAATTACAGATGCCCATAGTTGTACGGCAACTATTACGGCCTCTTTAAGCAACCCACAACAAATAGTAGTAACAACTTCGGCTACAGGCTCTAAGTGTGCTAACAACGCTACCGGCATTGTTATTGCCAGTGTTACCGGTGGTACACCACCGTACATTTATTCCCTTAACGGAGTAAACCAGGTAAGCAGCCAAAGCACAGATACATTATATAACCTGGCACCCGGGCAGTATTTAATTGAAGTACGCGATGCTAATGGTTGTGCCGGTACCAAAACATTTACCATTGATGCGCCAATCCTGTTAACTGTTGACCTACAGGCACCGCAATCAGTTATTTTGCAAGGTATGAGCACCGAGTTGTTAGCTATATCTAATCCGCCGGATTCGGCTATCCAATATATCTGGAGCCCATCAGATAGCTTTAACGTGTTTGATTTTACAGGTTGTGCTGATACAACAGACTGTTATAATCCACACGTTGCACCGAGGTACACCACCACGTTTATGGTTACGGTAATGAATTCTGATTCATGTTTTGCTTCTGACACCGTTACTATAACAGTGTTAGTTGAACCTAAAATGTTTATACCAACAGCGTTTACGCCTAATAATGATGGCTTGAACGACCATTTCGAGTTTGATATATTAGGTGCTACCGATATCAATATTGCCATTTTCGACAGGTGGGGGTCGCGCGTTTATGCCAACAGCCATCAGCCAAATGGTATTAACGGCCATAATGGATGGGACGGTACGAAAGATGGCAAGGCCTTGCCTTATGACACGTATGTTTATCAAATGAAAGTGACGTATTTTAATGGTGCCGAAAAAGATGTTGCAGGCACCATAAATATTATGAAGTAACAAATAGCGGAATGGCCCTGTGTGTGTTACATACGGGGCCATGGCGCCTAAATTGGATACATTTATTAAATTTTTGTAATACAACAATCGAATCAGAAATGGTCTGTAGCGATTTTACGGCCCTGGCCCTGCCACCGTAAATTTTGCAACGGACAACCCCTAACGTTAAGTGCTATGAAAAAATATTTTCTACCCGCGTTTTTGTTACTTGCCACTATATTTTTAAACCTCGAAAAATCTAACGCACAGTGTGGATGGTCCGGGCAATCCAACCAGGGTACCTTGCCTGGTATACCATGTGGGTCTTTTAGCAGCGTTAGTAATATAGGTAGTGGTACGTATACTTTTTTTACAGCTTACCAGGGTTCAAATTATACCTTTAGCACCTGTGGCGATGGTTATGATACGGAGTTAACTATTTACTGGTTTGATGGCAGCAGTTGGGTAGCGCAGGCTTTTGATGATGATAACGGCCCAGACTGCGGTGGCCTTCAGGCTTCGATAAATTGGACAAACCCCAACGCCAGCAGTGGTAATTACCTGATTGTGTTAAATGAATGGAACTGCCTTGGCCATACAGGGGTTTCGCACTTGCTTCTATATAGGGAAAATGCACCGGGCGCGCCGTCAGGCAATCCATCCGGTGGTACTACCATCTGTACGGGGTCATCGGTTACCTTAAGCAGAAACAGTACGCCACCAACAGGTATTACTTATTACTGGGAAACAGACCCGTCGGGCACAAGTACTTCAATAGGTTCCGGTTCTACTTTAACCGTGTCGCCGGGTGTTGGGTCTACAACTTATTATGTTAGGCCGGTATCAGGTTCGGGCTGCTGGGGTACTGCCAGTGCGGGTACTACTGTAACTGTTTCAGCAAACTCATCTGCCGGTTCTTTGTCAACCACCGGCCCTATTGTTTTTTGCGATGTTAACGGCGATTTTAGTACGGCCGTTACTGTAAGTGGTTATACTGGTTCGCCGGTTTGGCAATGGGGCAGTAGCAATGGTGTTTGGAATAACTGGGTGGGCGGTACAAGCTCAGGTACATGTTGTTTTCCCAAAAAGACTTCTTTGAGCGACGGTAATGCTGATAGGGTTAGGGTTGGTGTTACCAACAGCCCATGCGCTACGGTTTTCTCTTCAACAGTGCTTATTCAAAATAAATATAACGAGGCACCTACATCCCTTGCCTCTAACCAAAATAATTTCTGTAGTGGCTCCTTAGCCACCATTACCCTTACCGCCACATTCCCTTCGGCAACCAATATTTTGGGTAATGTGGAGTTTTCAAATATCTCATGTGGCGGAACCCCGATAGCAACAGTATCGGGCAATGGTACAACTACCGTTTCAGCTACTATTACCCCACCAACCACTACTACCACCTATTATGTGCGCTACAACCCCGGTTCAGGTACGGGATGTTCAGCCACCGGTTGTGCCCAAACCACTGTAACTGTGGCGCAAACACCTACCACCTCTAACGCGGGTGTTGACCAAACAAATTGCGGAAGCGGTTCATTTACGTTAGCAGGTAACAACCCTTCGGTAGGTTCAGGAAACTGGAGCCTCGTAAGCGGTACGGCCAGCATTACCTCGTCAGGTAGTTTCAATAGTGGTGTAACCGGTGTGCCTGCCGGTACCAGCGCAACTTTGCGTTGGTCTATTAGTAATGGCACCTGTACTCCTTCAACCGATGATGTTATTTTGACTAACAATGCACCTGCGGTTGTAACTACCGGTGGCCCCGATGTCACCTGTGGTTCAGCAACACCAAGCGCTATCTCTTTAACTGGTGCCAGTGTTACTGGCGGTACTACTTTTGGTGCATGGTCTATACTTTCAGGCGGCGGTTCGTTAAGCAGTGTAGTTGCAACATCATCGCCGGCATTGGTTACATATACGCCAGCCGCGAATTTTAGTGGTACGGTTACTTTACAGCTATTAAGTAACGACCCTGACGGTGCTGGCCCATGCCCTGCAGTTAGTAATACGCGCACTATAACCGTTAATGCATTTGCAACTGCAACGGCCGGTGGCCCTGATGTTGCATGCCAGTCAGGCTCGCCATCACCTATAACTTTAACCGGTGCAAGTGTTGGTGGGGCTGGTACTACAGGTGCATGGTCTATTGTATCGGGTGGTGGTACACTTAGCAGTACGGCTTCGCTTCCAAGCGCATCGTTATCTTCCGTAACATATACACCTGCCGCTAACTTTGCCGGTACAGTAACCTTATTATTAACCTCAAACGACCCTGATGGGGCCGGCCCTTGTGCTGCGGCAACAAGCTCGCGCACTATAACAGTTAATACAGCAGCTACGGCAACAGGCGGAGGCCCCGATGTTGTTTGCGGTTCTCCAACACCATCTGCAATAACCTTAACCGGTTCAAGTGTAGGCGGTGGCGCCACTACCGGTGCCTGGTCTATTTTATCAGGTGGCGGATCCTTAAGCAGTACAGCGCAGATAGGAAGCGTTTTGCTTTCGTCAGTAACTTATACGCCTGCTACGGGCTTTAGCGGAACTGTTACATTGCAACTTACATCAAACGACCCAGACGGTGCTGGGCCTTGTGCCGCCGCAACTACCACACGTACTATTACAATTAACCCATATGCAACCGCAACGGCCGGAGGCCCCGACCAGGCCTGTCAATCATCCTCCCCTTCTGCTATTACGCTTACAGGCGCAAGTGTGGGTGGTGCCGGCACTACCGGTGCATGGTCTATTGTTTCGGGTGGTGGTACATTAAGCAGTACCTCTCAAACACCCAATGTTTTCATTCCTACTATTACATATACACCTGCTGCAAACTTTAGCGGTACGGTAACCTTATTGCTTACATCAAACGACCCCGATGGCGCCGGGCCTTGCGTTGCGGCAACCAGCACGCGTACTATTACGGTAAGCGCTGCGGCCACAGCAACAGCCGGCGGCCCAGACGTAATGTGCGGTTCATCAACCCCTTCATCTATTACTTTATCAGGTGCAAGTGTTGGTGGTGGTGCTACTTCCGGCACATGGTCCATTTCAAGTGGCGGTGGCTCATTAAGTAATACGTCTCAAATTCCGAGCGCATCTTTATCATCGGTAACATATACTCCGGTAGCAAATTTTAACGGCACAGTAACTTTATTGCTTACATCAAACGACCCTGATGGAGCAGGCCCATGTGTTGCTGCTACCAGCACCCGTACTATAACTGTTAATGCCGGCGCAACTGCAACAGCAGGTGGCCCCGACCAGGTTTGCCAGTCGCCAACACCTTCGGCTATTACACTTGCAGGTTCAAGCGTTGGTGGGGCAGCCACCACCGGTGCCTGGTCTATCATATCTGGCGGTGGTACTTTAAGCAATACCTCTCAAATTCCAAGTGCATCACTGGCCTCTGTTACTTATACCCCGGCAGCAAACTTTAGCGGAACGGTTACATTGTTGCTAACGTCAAACGACCCTGACGGCGCTGGCCCATGCGCTGCCATAACAGCAACCAGGACAATTACCGTAAATCCTCTTCCTACTGATATTAGCCCGGTTGCCCAGGCTTCGTCAGTATGTTCAGGTTCAGGAACAAATATTCAAATTCTTAACTCGCAATCGGGCGTAAGCTATCAGTTGCGCGATAATGGCACAAACTCAAACGTTGGCAGCGCCATCAATGGCAATGGTGCTACGGTTAACCTTCCAACAGGCAACCTTTCGTCAACTACTACTTATAATGTATTAGCTACCAACAATACTACCAATTGCAGCCTGCAAATGAGTGGTACGGTAACGGTAACAGTTAATACGTTCTCAACTGACCCAAGCGGGGCTACTGCAAGTGCAAGTACTATATGCCTTGGAACCACCAATACTACAGTTTCGGTTGTAGGTGGTTCGCTTGGAACGGCTGCAACCTTCCACTGGTATTCCGGAAGCTGCGGCTTAACACCTGTAGGCATAGGTTCAACAGTTACTGTAGTACCCACAACAACAACAACCTACTTTGTGCGTGCAGAAGGCACTTGTAATAATACAAACTGTGCACAGGTAACTATTACGGTTAACGACACAGCCAGGCCTGCAACTTCTATTATTGGTACATCGCCAATATGCAATGGCCTTAGCAGCAACCTTAGCGCTAACGGTACTTTAACGGGGGTTGGGGCGTCATGGCAATGGTATAGTGCCTCATGTGGCGGTACACCGGCCGGTAGCGGCTCGCTGATTACCGTGAGCCCAACCACTACTACAACTTATTTTTTACGTGCAGAAGCAACCTGTAATACCACCATTTGCAGGCAATTTACTGTGGTGGTAAACCCAACTCCTAACGGAAGCATTACTTCATCCACGTCTATTTGCTTTGGTACTTCCACCTCTTTGGCTTTTAACTTTGCGGTAGGTACCGGGCCGTTTAACGTACAGTATACAGACGGCACAAATATTTATTCGAAGAACAACGTAAACACAGGCGATACCATTATGGTTGCGCCAACGGTTACCACTACATATACGTTTACACAAATAACAGATGCTAACGGCTGCGTTCGTACAACGGGGTTCCTGGGCGGTTCTACTGTTACGGTAACACCACTCCCTGTTATTAACTCAGTTGCAAAAACGGATGTTCTTTGTAATGGAGACAGTACCGGCACTATCACAGTAACTGCCTCAAGCGGCACTCCACCACTAGGTTACTCAATTAATAATGGAGCAACATACCAAACCGGCAATTTGTTTACCGGTTTACCTATAGGAACTTACAAAGTAAGGGTAAACGACCTGCAGGGTTGTGTAAGTAATTACATAGCAGCTGTTGATTCAATTGTTATCAACCAGCCTACCGCAATAGTTATTGATTCAACGCCAACTCAACAGGCAAGTTGCAGCAGCGTGTTTGATGGTGCTATCAGTGTTTATCCATCGGGCGGAACACCGGCGTATGTATATTCACTTAACGGTGGGCCTACGCAACCGGGCAATTCTTTTACCGGTTTAGCCTCGGGTATTTATACAGTTTATGCTATAGATGCCCATGGTTGTACTGTATCAAGGCAGGATACAATTACCAATTCTTATGCAGTTGTGGGTTCGATTGTAAGCCAAACTGATGTATCGTGTTATGGCGGCAGCAACGGTGCTGTAACAGTGCGTATAACTGGTGGAATTCCTCCTTATAGCTTCTCGTTAAGTGGCGGGGGCTTCCAGTCAGATTCAACTTTTACGGGATTAACTTCGGGCAACTACACGGTAATTGTCCGTGATTCAAAGGGATGTACTGATTTTGTTTCAGTACATATTAACCAGCCAACACAAATTGCACTGAACATAGATTCTGTCTCAAATGTGCGTTGCAACGGAGGCTCAACCGGAAATATTTACCTGTCGGTAACCGGTGGAACCCCCGGCTATATTTTTAGCTGGAGCAACAGTGCCACCTCGCAAAATAACCTGAACGTGCCAATTGGTACATATACGGTTACTGTAACGGATTCAAAAGGCTGTTCTTCATTCACCAGCGCTACCATTACACAACCTCAGCCTCTTACATTGGCTGTAGCCTCATCGCACAACTTAAGGTGCAGCGGCGATTCAACGGGTTCAATTGACATTACTGTTGGTGGAGGCGTTACTCCTTATACATTTGCATGGAGCAATGGTGCCAGCAGCGAAGATATTTTTGGCCTTGCCGCAGGCACCTATAGTGTAACTATACAGGATGCAAACGGCTGTACGCAAAACACAACCGTTACTTTAACCCAACCTGCTCCGTTTACAGTTTCTGTAACTAAAACGGATGTACTATGCCATGGCGATACAACAGGCCAGGTATTTTCTTCGGTTTCGGGCGGAAGCTCTCCTTATAACTACGCATGGAACACCGGAGCTACTACAACAGGCTTATCAAACGTTTCAGCCGGTAACTATTCAGTAATAGTTACTGATGCACATGGTTGCTCTACAGTTGGTGGCGTGAATGTTGGCCAACCTGCACAGCTAACACTATCAACCCAGGTTGCTAATATTGGCTGTAACGGCGATACTGCCGGTGCCATTGACCTTACCGTAACAGGTGGTACAGCGGCCTACAGTTATTTGTGGAATACAGGCTATACAGGTGAAGATTTAATTAACCAATCAGCAGGCACATATTCAGTAGTTGTTACTGATAATGCCGGCTGTAGCGCCAGCACAAGTGCTACTATTACCCAGCCTTCTGCACCACTGGCTGGAAGCTTACAGGCAACAGATGTTACCTGTAACGGCGCGGCTAACGGAAGCGTTAACCTTACACTATCAGGCGGTACCCAACCTTATACGTACCTGTGGAGCAACACAGCCACTACCGAAGACATTTCAGGCCTTGGCCCTAATACTTATACGGTAACCGCAAGTGATGCAAATGGTTGTCAGTTTACAGGTAGCGCAACCGTTGCCGAACCTGCGGCCCTAACGGCTTCTATTGTGCGGACTAATGTTACCTGCTTTGGTGGCAATGATGGTGCAGCTAACCTTACAGTAGGAGGTGGCAACACACCTTACACTTACTTATGGTCGAATTTTGAAACAACCCAGGATATAGACACTTTAATTGCGGGCAATTATGTAGCTGTGGTTACTGATGCAAAAGGTTGCCAGGTTTTTGCCCCGGTAACTATTACACAACCTACACAGGTTGCTGTTACCGGTGTAGTAACTAATTTAAATTGTAATGGAAACGGCGGCGGAGCTATTAATATTACAGCTACCGGCGGCGTAGGCAGCTTTACGTACTTATGGAGCAACACTTCTACTGCCGAAGACCAAACAGGTTTGTCAGCGGGCACCTATTCAGTAGTGGTAACTGATGGCAACGGCTGTACAGCTTCTGCAAGCTTTACAATTACCCAGCCAACACCTATATCTGCAAGTATTGCTTCGCAAGGCAATGTTTCTTGTAACGGCGGCAGCAATGGCTATGTTAATATTAGTGTAAGCGGAGGCGTATCGCCTTATACTTATTTGTGGAGCAATAGCTCAACTACCCAAAATTTAAATAACGTTGGGGCAGGCTCATATAGCGTTGTAATAACTGACGCTAATACCTGTACAGCAAGCGTAAGCGCCAGTGTAACAGAACCGTCTGCAATAACTGCATCAATCCAGGTGGGAACTATCAGCTGTAATAGCGGAACAACAAATGTTGACCTTACAGTAGCCGGTGGCACAGGTACTTACAGCTATTTCTGGAATACAGGCGCAACCACTGAAGATTTAACAGGCGTTGGTGCCGGTGTATACACTGTTTTAGCTACTGATGGCAATGGTTGTACAGCTACTGCTTCAACCACTATCAACCAACCTTCTGCAATTACGTTGAGCACAGTTGTTACCAACGTATTATGCCACGATAGTTTAACGGGTGCTATTGACCTTACGGTTAATGGCGGCGTTCCAACCTTTGTATATGCATGGAGCAACAGCGCCAGCACACAGGACCTAAGCAATATTGGCATAGGCACTTACTCAGTATTGGTAACTGACGGCAACGGCTGTACGGCAACCACTACTGCCACAGTAACTCAACCAACAGCCATGGTGTTGAATGCTACTACAACAGATGTAGCATGTGCAGGCGGCGCCAACGGTTCAGTGGATATAACAGTAAATGGCGGCGTGTTCCCATACAGTTATTTATGGAGCAACACAGCAACAACAGAAGATATACATAACGTAAGCGGCGGCACTTACAGCGTAACTGTAACGGATGCCAACGGATGTACATTAACACGTTCGTTCACTATTATAGAACCTACACCACTAATAGCAACTATCCAGGCAGGAACCATCAGCTGTTCAGGTGGCACAACCAATGTTGACCTTACAGTAACGGGCGGCACCGGAGCTTACAGCTACTTCTGGACCAACGGTGCAACCAGTGAAGACTTGACCGGAGTAGGCGCTGGTACATACACAGTGCTTGTAACCGATGCTAACTCATGTACGGCAACTGCTTCAACTACCATCAACGTTCCGGCTGCTATTACGTTGAGTACAGTTGTTACTAACGTATTATGCCATGATAGTTTAACGGGTGCTATTGACCTTACGGTTAATGGCGGCGTTCCAACCTTTATATATGCATGGAGCAACAGCGCCAGCACACAGGACCTGAGCAACATAGGCATAGGCACCTACTCAGTATTGGTAACTGACGGCAACGGCTGTACAGCAACCACTACGGCCACAGTAACCCAACCAACGGCAATGGTGTTGAATGCCACTACAACAGATGTAGCATGTGCCGGCGGCGCCAACGGTTCAGTAGATATAACAGTGAATGGCGGCGTGTTCCCATACAGTTATTTATGGAGCAACACAGCAACAACAGAAGACATACATAACGTAAGCGGCGGTACGTACAGTGTAACTGTAACGGATGCCAATGGATGCAGCATGGTGCGCTCATTTACTATTACAGAGCCAACTGTATTAAACGCATCTATCCAAACCGGAACAATCAGTTGTTCGGGCGGAACTACGAATGTTGACCTTACCGTGACTGGTGGTACAGGAGCTTACAGCTACTTCTGGACCAACGGTGCAACCAGCGAAGATTTAACCGGAGTAGGGGCTGGCACATATACGGTATTGGTTACCGATGCCAACTCTTGTACTGCAACTGCTTCAACCACTATCAACCAGCCTTCGGCAATTACGTTGAGCACAGTTGTTACCAATGTATTATGCCATGATAGTTTAACGGGTGCTATTGACCTTACGGTTAATGGCGGCGTTCCAACCTTTATATATGCATGGAGCAACAGCGCCAGCACACAGGACTTAAGCAATATTGGCGTAGGCACGTATTCAGTATTGGTAACTGATGGCAACGGCTGTACAGCAACCACTACTGCTACAGTAACGCAGCCAACAGCCATGGTGTTAAACGCTACTACAACTAATATAACATGTGCAGGCGGCGCAAGCGGCTCAGTAGATATAACCGTGAATGGCGGTGTGTTCCCTTACAGTTATTTATGGAGCAACACTGCAACAACTGAAGATATACATAACCTGAATGGCGGCACGTACAGTGTAACCGTAACAGATGCCAACGGATGTACTTTAACACGCACGTTTACTATTACTGAACCTACGGCATTAAGCGCATCTATCCAGGCAGGTACTATTAGCTGTAACGGTGGAACAACCAATGTTGACCTTACAGTAACAGGTGGCACCGGTACTTACAGCTACTTCTGGACCAACGGTGCAACCAGCGAAGATTTAGTAGGAGTTGGCGCAGGTACTTATACTGTTTTGGCAACTGATGCCAACGGATGTACAGCAACTGCCTCAACTACAATCAGCCAACCGGCTGCGATTACGCTGAGCACAGTTGTTACGAACGTATTGTGCCATGATAGCCTAACCGGTGCAATTGACCTTACGGTTAACGGCGGGGTTCCAACCTTTGTATATGCATGGAGCAATAGCGCGGGCACACAGGACTTAAGCAACATTGGCATTGGCACTTACTCAGTATTAGTAACTGACGGCAATAGCTGTACAGCAACTACTACCGCAACAGTAACGCAGCCAACAGCCATGGTGTTGAATGCTACTACCACTAATGTGGCGTGTGCAGGCGGCGCGAATGGATCAGTGGATATAACAGTTAACGGCGGTGTTTTCCCATACAGTTATTTATGGAGCAACACAGCAACCACAGAAGATATACATAATGTAAGCGGCGGTACGTACAGTGTAACTGTAACGGATGCTAACGGATGTACATTAACCCGTTCATTTACCCTTACAGAACCGGCTCCGATGGTTTCATCGGTTGCAGGGACAAATGTTACCTGCCATGGTTCAGATGACGGTGCAGCTAATTTAACTGTTAACGGCGGTGCACAGCCATATACTTATTTATGGAATACCTTCCAGGCACAGCAGGATTTGGATAGCCTTAGCGGAGGAACATACTATGTTATTATAACAGACGCCAACGGTTGCAACAAACGCGATTCAGTGGTTATTACTGAACCTGCTGCCATTGTACTTAGCACTGTTGTTACAAATGTATTATGCGCAGGCGGTACAAACGGAGCCATTGACCTTTCGGTAAGCGGCGGAAGCCCGGGCTATACTTATTTGTGGTCTAACACTGCTACCTCGCAGGATTTAAGCGGCCTTGACGGCGGTACTTATTCAGTTGTTGTAACCGACAGCCATAGCTGTACAGCAGGCACCAGCGTAGTAGTTACTGAGCCTAGCGCTATTATACTTAACTCTACTATTACTAACGTGGGTTGTGCAGGCGGCGCCAACGGCTCAGTAGATATAACAGTTAACGGCGGTGTATTGCCTTACAGTTATTTGTGGAGTAACACTGCAACCAGCGAAGACATACATAACGTAAGCGGCGGCACCTACAGTGTAACTGTAACGGATGCCAACGGTTGCAGTATTATACGGTCATTTACTGTTACTGAGCCATCAGCTATTACATCTTCAATTGTTGGAACAGATGTTACCTGCCATGGCGCAGCAAACGGAACTGCCAACCTTACTGTTGGGGGCGGAACCTCGCCATATACGTATGCGTGGAGCAACTTCCTTGCAACACAGGATTTAACTAACCTGAATGGCGGTACTTACTATGTGATTATTACAGACGCCAATGGCTGCACAAGGCGCGATTCGGTGATTATTAACGAGCCTTCAGCAATTGTACTTAGTACGGTTGTAACCAATGTAGCATGTAACAGCGGATTAACCGGTATAATTGATTTAACGGTATCAGGAGGTGTTCCGGGCTATACTTACTTATGGAATACCACTGCAACTACCCAGGATTTGAATGGCGTGGCTGCGGGTACTTATAGTGTAGTAGTTACCGATACCACCGGATGTACTGCAACAGCAAGTGCTACAGTAACGCAGCCAACTGCTGTTATAGTGGCTTCATCAACGGTTGACGTAACCTGTGCCGGTGCTAATAACGGCTCCATTGATATAACAGTTAACGGCGGTGTATTCCCTTATACTTATTTATGGAACACTACTGCAACTACGCAAGACTTATACAACCTTGCCGGTGGCACTTATGATTTAACGGTTACAGATGCGAATGGCTGTACTGTTGGGCAATCATACACCATCCTGGAGCCTTTGCCAATTACATCTTCGGTAACTGGAACACCGGTTAGTTGCCATGGCGCGGGCGATGGAACTGCTGACCTTACCGTTGGTGGAGGTACACAACCTTATTATTATTCATGGAGCAACTTCCAGGCTTCGCAGGACTTAAGCAACCTTGATGGCGGCACTTATTATGTGATTATTACCGATGCTAATGGTTGCAGTAAACGCGATTCAATAGTTATTGCGGAGCCTACTGCCATTGTACTTACAGTTACATCACAAAATATTTTGTGTAACGGCAATAGTGGTGGAACGGTTGACTTAACTGTTAGCGGTGGTACCCCGGGTTACACTTATTTATGGAGCAATACTGCCACCACCCAGGACTTGAATGGTGTAGGTGCCGGTACTTACTCCGTAGTTGTAACTGATACACTTGGTTGTACTGCCACTTTAACTACAACAGTTAGCCAGCCAACGGGGCTGGTGGTTACAGGGCAGGTTATTGACGCACATTGTGCAGGCAGCAATGACGGTATTATAAATGTTACGGTTACAGGCGGCCTGGCTCCTTATCAATACCTGTGGAGTACCACGGCAACTACTGAGGACCTCTATAACCTTTCGGCAGGTAATTACACAGTAAGTGTTACTGATGCTAACAGTTGCTCTACCAGTGCTTCATTCACGGTTTCGCAACCTTCGAACATGGTTTCGAGTGTAGTGGGTACTGACGTGTTATGCCAGGGCGCTAATAATGGCACAGCTGACCTTACGGTTACCGGCGGTGTTCAACCATACGATTATTTATGGAGCAATTTTGAAGCGACACAGGATTTACAGAACCTTGACGGTGGAATTTATTTTGTATTAATTACCGATGCGGCGGGCTGTACCCATCGCGATTCGGTAATTATTGCTGAACCTTCACCGCTTATACTTTCAACGGTAGTAACCAGTATCACTTGTTACAATTTCAATAATGGTACAATTGATTTAAGTGTAGTTGGCGGTACCCCTGCTTACAATTACCTGTGGAGCAACGGCGATACCACGCAGGATTTGGATAGCCTGGCAGGTGGCGTTTATACGGTAACCGTTACAGATAACCACGGCTGCTCAGCTGTTACATCAGGTATAATTGCTAACCCATCGCAGTTAAGTTCGAATTTTGTGGTACACAATACATTGTGTAATGGCGACCAAAACGGAACCATTGACCTGATTCCTTCCGGTGGAACGCCGTCGTACACATACTCATGGAGTAATACCGCAACATCTGAGGACCTTAACGGGTTAGGTGCAGGTACCTATTATGTTACTATTACTGACGTGAAGGGCTGTATCAGGTTAGATTCGGCCACGGTTACTGAACCGCACGTATTGTACACTTCAGGCATTATTCAAAATGTTAGCTGTGCCGGTTTAAGTGATGGTTCAATTGTTATTACTGTTTACGGTGGTACATTACCTTACAGCTTCCATTGGTCGAATGGCGCATCGACAAAAGACTTATATAACCTTTCGGGTGGAAATAAGACTGTAGATGTTACTGACCTTAATGGATGCCAGGTTTCTTCTTTATACACGGTTACAGAACCACTTCCTTTGGTTGCAAGTGTTTCCGGAACCAACGTAGCATGCTTTGGTGGTGCAACAGGTACCGCAACGGTTTCAGCAACAGGAGGAACTTCCCCTTACCAGTTCTTGTGGGATGATTTTACAGGCGGTACTACACATAATGGCTTAACAGCAGGCCAATATGTGGCAATGGTTATAGATTCGAACAACTGCCAGGCTTTTGATAGCATTACTATTACAGAGCCTTTACAATTAGTGTTGAGCGCTGCCTTAACCAATATTACCTGTAACGGTGCCAGCACCGGCGCAATCGACCTTACGGTTAGTGGCGGAACAGGTGCTTACGGATATGCCTGGACACCGTCAGGAACCACACAGGACCTAACGGCGATTCCGGCAGGGCCTTATTCAGTGGTGGTTACCGATGCCAATAGCTGTACTGAAACAGCCAGTTATATAATTACAGAACCAGCAGCAATTGCCACTCAGTTCTTTACCAACCAACCTTCATGTTTTGGAAGCAATAATGGTTCGGTATCAGTGGATGCAACAAATGGAACGGGGTCGTTTACATACGCATGGAGCACAACTCCTGTTCAAACAACCGCAACGGCTGATAACCTGGGTGGCGGCCCTATTAGCGTAACCGTAACGGATGCTGCCGGTTGTTCGGCTAGTTCGTCGGTTACCCTTAACCAACCTGATTCGATTGGTGTTTCTACAAATGCCTATGGTTCCAAGTGCTTCAATAATGCGTCAGGTTTGGTAATAGCAACTGTAAGCGGTGGCGATCAGCCATATATTTACCAGTTGAATGGGGTAGCTCAGTTATCGGATACTTTTGCAGGCCTTCAGCCCGGCAACTACCTTCTTTTAGTAACTGACAGAAACGGCTGTACCGGAAGGTCGCCATTTGGCATTGCATCGCCTTCGCAGATTTCGGTTCATTTAACTGCTGCTGAGCAGGTGATATTAACCGGCATGAATACGCAACTGGTTGCTACTACAATTTCAGCTTCGCCGGTTATTGGTTATATCTGGTCTCCTGATTCGGTAGTTGATTTCAGCGCATGTACCGACCCGAATAATTGTAATGCCCCTTACGTTCACCCGCTTACAACTACCACATTTACAGTTACTGTAATGAACTCCGATTCATGTACAGCATCTGATACAGTTACGGTTGTGGTAAATAACCAATACTCGCAATTTATACCTAATTCATTCACTCCTAATGGTGACGGGCTGAATGACCGCTTTGAGTTTGATTTCCTTGGGGGAACAAACATAGAAGTAAGTGTGTTTGACAGGTGGGGTGGAAGGGTGTACTATGATGCCGCCCAAACAAATGGTATAACCGGCAACCATGGTTGGGATGGTACTAAAGGGGGCAAGGATGTTCCGGATGATACATACGTCTACCAGTTGCGTGTAACGTATTATGATGGTTCAGTTAAGGATATATCCGGTACAGTTACACTTATGAGATAAATGCCCTTTTTGTTTATACAACAGTAATGGTTTTATAATATAACCCCGCCCTCATGGACGGGGTTATATTTTTCCCCTACCCCTGTGTAATTCAAAAATGGAACCCTATATTTACTCCGCACACTTTACCGGCAGGCACCCCCTTATGGGGTTGTTTGGGTTTTGTATTTTACAATTAAATTACATAAGGTTATGAAACTAATTCTTTGCTTAATGGCGGTAGTGTCTTTGTACGTTACCGGTTATTCGCAAACTGCTGCCCAGGGTTCAACGGGTTCTTCTGAATTACCCAGGCAGGAAGTTGGCGCCCACAACAATTACACAACAAGCAGCCTGTATTATGGCAACAATATTATAGCCCACTTTAAGGAATACACCAACGAAGACCTTTTTACAACTTATCCTGATTTTCCGAAATATCAGGATAACGGCAATTTGATGGCCGATGTGCCCGCATACAAAAAAGTAGTTTTTGAATGGATAAGGAACCATGAGGAATTCAGAAAGAAATTCAATATTAATATTAACGACCTAAAAGATTAATACTTCCGAAAAATTGAGCGCTATTATGAGAAATATATATACCCTACCCAAATACCTGTTTTTGCTTTTCGCCTGTATAAATTCATTCCATGGGTTTTCGCAATCCTGTAATGGATCGGGCGTTGGTTTTGGCAGTTTAAGTTTACCGGCTTGCGGTGCAACCACCGGTAACCTTTCAGTGGCCAATACCGGGTTCATCTTTTTAGGTACAATTGAAAACGGAGGAAGTTATACGGTGTCACTTACATCAGGGCCTGCAACTACTGTAACTATCCATCAAAATGCTTTTAACGGTGCAGTAATAGCCAGCGGTGCCCTGCCACTCACTTTTACAAGCAACTTTAGCGGTACTGCGGTAGCTGTAGTAACCCAAAGTGGTTGCCCCGGTGTATGGACGGCCACATCAAACCTGTTGCACTACAGAAGAAATGACCCCTCTGCTTCTTTGGTATATGCCGGTAATAATTGCGGTAGTTTCCAGATTAGCGCCAGTGGTTCTTACAGTGGTATAACATGGCAGGGAAGCACAGATAATGTTTCTTGGTCCGGAACCCTTTCTAACTCTAATCCTTTATCGGTAGACTATACAACTCCGTATAGGTATTTCAGGGCCATAGTAAGTTATGGCAGTTGCACTTCAACTACGGCGTCGTATGATTTATATAATCCTGGCGGGGGCATTGTTCCACCTTCTTATACAGGCAACCTGACAGTAAGCAGTAACACCACTATGGGCGGTATTTACCAGATTAACGGGGACTTTAATTTGAATGCAGGTGTCATAATTTCTGTTCCTGCCGGATGTGTTCTTGAAATACACGCAACTAACATTAATATAAATGGTGTAATAAATGGCGATGGCCGCGGAAATGCCGGTGGTGGCGGCGGCTCCGGTGGGGCATTTGCAACCTGCCCTGATTGCAACGGAAATTGCGGACAACCGGCTGCCGGCGGTACCGGTGGTGGTGGTGCAGGTGGTTTAGGCGCAGGTGCTGGCGGTGGCAATGGCTCTACGGGTGCGCAGCAATCATTGGTTTGTGGCAACTTTTTATGTATAGGCAACCAGGACGGCTACCATAACGGTGGTGGCGGCGGCGGCGGCGGTGGTGGCGGTGGCCACTATAGTAACGGTGGGCATGGCGGCGCAGGCGGCGCAGGAGCGTGGTTTATTAATGGCGCTACCCCTGCCGGCGGCGGCGGAAACGGAGGTACGGGATATGATAACGCGTTTGATAACAGCGTGCTTACCTATGGTGGCGGCGGCGGTGGTGCAGGTGCAGGTGGTGGTGGATATAATTATGGTGGTAATGGCTCATCGGGCGGTAGCGGCGGCGGT